>Ga0181522_10000142_pt1 | contig 57566 bp, 50 predicted proteins | sample PEATcosm2014_Bin_27_FD_121103 | JGI IMG/M metagenome (GOLD analysis project Ga0181522, IMG submission 121103) | Peatland microbial communities from MTU Mesocosm Facility, Houghton, MI, USA - PEATcosm2014_Bin05_10_metaG | ecosystem: Environmental > Terrestrial > Soil > Wetlands > Peat | place...
CGAGCACGAACAGGTCCTTGTTGAGATCGACCACGTCCTTCTTGAGCCCCTGGATCTGCTCATCCAGCGCTCGCGTACCCGCCGCGGCATCGTCGGATGGGCTCGAAGCCGCGCCAGTCGCGGGGCTGGCGGGCGCGGGCGCGGGCGCGGACGCGGGATCCACGTCCGCGGGCGATGCCGCGCTGACGGAGACGGCCTGGGCTGCCAACAGCAGGGGCCACAGCGCGCGCAGCAGGGAACGAAGCGTCGAGTTCATATTCATGGGCTACCTATCCGATCGTTCGGGCCGGTCATCGAGCAGCGCACGGATCTGCGCCACATAGGAGGGATCGCCGGCGCGGTCGTCGCTGTGCATAAATCGCACCTGGCCCGCACGATCGATCAATACGGTGGTCGGCAAGCGCTCGATGCCGAAGGCACGGCCGACACTCTTGTCCTTGTCAAGCAGCAACGGAAACGATGCCGCGTGGGCGTGCGCATAGTCGATGGCGCGTTGCTGGTCATCCTCCACGCTCACCCCCAGCACGATGAGACCCGAGGAGCGATAGGTACCGTAGTAGCGGTCCATGGCCGTCAGTTGGGCGGCGCAGAGGCCGCACCGGCTGCTCCAGAACGAGATCATCACCGGCTGACCGCGGAACTCGGACAGCCGCACATTGCTGCCGGCAACGGCCGGTAGCACGAAATCAGGCGCAGGCCGGCCGATCAGCCCATTCGAGGCAGAGGTTGCGGCCAGCGCTGCGGTTGCCCCAATGAGGATGGCCGCCATCATCGCCGCCGCGCTCGATCGATAGGAAGGATGCTCTGCCCGCACTCGCTCTCTCTCCGGCTGCAACGATCTACGGTGACGATTTAACATTATCCGTCAATCGTCTGCACAGGGTTTGAGATCCTGTCCACAGACTGACAATGTGACGCTCGCCCTGAGAGCTCAATGTCGGGCACGCCGGCATACGCGACCGTGTCGCGCCGACGCGCGTTCAACCGAGGCTCGCGGAGCCGATCAGCGAATCGGTGCCAGAGCGATCAGTGCGTCATAGGCGCTCGCGCTGCCAAGCCCGGTTCCGAGACCGCTGGCCCATTGCAGGGTCTGGAACGCGCCTGCCTTGTTATGCAGCGCCAGATAATTGAGCACCACCGTTTCTGCCAGCAGGTTGACGGCATTCGCACCCGGGCTCGAGGTCGTGTTGACGTTGCCGTCGCTGGTGTAATTGCCGATCTGATTGCTGATGGCCGTGGGCCGGCCGTTCGGGTTGTAGACCAGGAAGAACGTGGCGGCGGTGGTCTGATTGTCCGCCGTCCAGACGCCCTTGCCGCGTCCGCCGGCCGAGTTGTCGATCATGCCGCTGGATACCACCGACCCGTCGGTGAACACATAGATCATGAGCGGCTGCCCCATGCGCGCCGCGTACTCCAGGCAGGCGCCGATGCACTGACCCGCTTCCAGATCGCGCATTTCGCCGGTCGCCCGATCGCCCGTGTGATAGTCGTAGCCACCGAGTTCGATCGTGCCGGCCGATGCGTAACCATTGACGACCATCTTCATGACGGCCGCCGTTGCCTGGAAATTGGTATCGGCCTGGTACTCGGCGGTGCTGAAAATTCCCGCTGAGCCGACGATCTGGCTGTCCAGGTCGGGATTCAGCGTGGTGCTGGCGTTGCCATAGCGATCCACCTGGTCCGCAGCGCCGACATATCCGCACTGCACAAGATCTTTGACCACCGCATCCTGCGCCCCCATGAGCGTATTGACGGCTCCGAGCTTGTTGGCGCTGATGCGCTCGATGGATTCGAGCACCAGGGTGGCATCACCCTGGCTTAACAGACCTACGAGCTGGCCGGTGCTCACCAGGCCGGTCACGTCCGAAGCCTGCGAGACCTTGGTCGGCGGCACGGAAGCATCGATCATGTACGAGGGCGCCATCGAATTGCCGCCCGAGGTGGAGCTCTCCGTGCCGATCAGCGCCAGCAGATCGCCCTTATTGCCCGCAGGCGGTGTGAGGGCGGCGTAACCCGATGAGTAAATGCCGTACATCGGATTGTGCGGATTGTCGCCGGTGTCGTTCTCGCTCATCGCCGGCATGATCGCGCCATTGACATTGGCAGCGGTGCCGACCGCGATGCGCTGCTTGATGCCGCGCAGATAGGCGCTGTCGCTGTGAAAGGAGAGCCCCAGGGTCTGGTCGATGAAGTTGCCGGCGCCGGCCGACGCATTCGGAATCATGTTGCCGGGCAGTCCCAGCCGGTTGTAGCCGGCAGTTGAGAGGAAATCATGCTGTCCGCCCGCACCGCCGACCAATACGTTCGAGCCCGCAATGTTGCCGCCTCCGGCCAGGTCGAAGCAGATAAAGGGAATCATGCCCGAGCCCACGGTGATGTCGCAGGGCGAGATCTTGAGCGCCTGGATATCGGGCGCCAGCGTTGCGTAGGCCTTGCGCGGATCGGCAAACATGCTGAACAGGGAGAAGCCTGCCACGGTGGCCGAGGCGCGCATGAAGCCCTGCGACATGAACTCACGCCGCGTGACCGGCCGGCGATGGTTGCCGTGCCTGAGCGGGTCGTTGATCCCTAAGGGAGCCTTGCGTCGAAATTTCATCGCTGTCGCCTCACTCTGAATTTCTACTTGATCAGCGTCGTGCCGCTGCCGAGCACGGCCGCGCAGACTGCCTTGGTAATGGTCTGCGTACGGGTCGGGGTCTGCACGCAGGTCGGATCGCTGGCGTTGCAGTTCACGAGCTGCGTCATCAGGCTGTAGAGCTCGGTACGAATCTGCGAATCCGTGGGCTGGGTTGCCAATCCCACGCCGACGGCCGGGCTGTTGATCAACGGCGTGATCACCAGATCCATGCCGGCATCGGTGCCGAAGGCCTGGGCCGGCGTCTGATTGAGGTTCAGGCCCGGGAAGAAGGACTGTTCCAGTGCGGGCGTGCTCACCAATGCGCTGCAATACTGGATCGCCAGCTGCGAGATGCCGATTTCCTGCGAGGGCAGGAAGCCCAGGAAGTTCGGCGTCGTCGGCAGCTGCTGCTCGACCGTCTGGTAGGTCGTACTGACGGCAGCGAGGCCCGGCGACACGCCCGTGATGGCGGCATAGGAGGCATTGAGTTCGTCGTAGACGTGCAGACCGATATCAGGCGATGCCGCCAGGTCGGTCGGCGTCGTAGGCACGGGCGGCGTATTGGCACGCACGTGCGTGTGTGTGCCGATCACATCGAAGTCGACGAAGAACAGGTCCGAGTTGGGGCCCAGCTGCATCGGGATGATGGTGCCCACACTCGAGAGCAGCTGCCCGGTGGCCGGTGAGTAGTTCTCATCGGTGACCGAGATGTTGAGCGTGCTGTACGCCTGCCCGACGGGCACCTCCTGGCCGTTCATGCCCAGATACAGCCCCTGGATCGGAATCGTGCCCGGCGTGGCCTTCGGATTCAGGCTGATAAAGGTCGGCTTGTCGAACAGGTAGCTGTAGTTGTCGTACTGGCTCGCCGTGAACATGATGTAGCTCTGCGACACGCCGGTCAGCGCGCTGACGTCGAACAGCAGGTAGAACAGCTGGCCGACGCCGGCTGCGTAGTTCTGCTGTATCTGGGAAATCGTCAGCGCCTTGTTGTGGACCGCCGCAAAGCGGATCTCGCCCTGCCACGGACGATCATTCGAGGTTTCGTTGCCGAGCAGGAAGGCGAAGGTGTTGTCCCAGTTGCCGAGCGTACCGCCCTTGACCGTATCGACGTCGCCGGTGAAGACACCGTTGACGAATAACTGGCGGCCATGGGTCGGATCGTAAGTGAGCACCAGGTGCTGCAGCGCCGCCTGCGCATTCATGTTGGCCGCGGCCGTGGTCAGCGGCGGCGCACCGTTCGAGTCGGTGACCGTACTGCGTCCATAGGCCTGATACTGCATCGCATCCTGCGCCAGCGTGAAGTCACGCGCCGAGGTGCCGCCCGAATAGCCGCCCAAGAAGGCGTTGGTCTGCGTCACATTGGCCGGTGCCGCCCACAGCTCGAGCGAGTACTGGCCGTTGTTGGCTATCGAGTTGTAGATCTTGCTGCTGGTCGCGGTCGTGCCCTGCGCCTTCGCACCGCCGGTGCCGAAGATCAATCCCCAGGCGCTGTCCCAGCTGGTATTGCCGGAGACCGTCAGGTTGATGGCCGGATCCACGCCGCTGGTGTCAAAGGCCGTGGTGCCGGTGCCTTCCTTGAACATCCAGCGCGCGATGACATCGGCATCGAAGCGATTGTTGCCCGAGGCGACGGTGCCGGCATACAAGGTCAGTGCGCGCGACACCACCAGTGAAGGATCGACTGGGGTGACGGCAACCCCATTCGCAAACGCCTGGATGGCGGACAGCATGCGCGCCGCGCTGCCGGCACAATCCACCGGGCCGCCGGGCGTAGTGGCCCAGCAGTTGTGCGATTCGGTGGCCAGGCGCACGTAGAAGCGTGACAGCGCCGGAGTATTCAGGTTCATCTTCGGCTGCGCCGCTATATAAGCGTTGGCGACGTTACTGTCGGCGAAGTACGGCGACTGCGGCACCGTCGCACTGGGCGAATGGCAGCGCGAGCAGAACATGGTCAGCAGCGGATAGACGGTGCTGGAGAACAGCGTGGGATCGGCAGGGAACTGCTTGGTCGGACCCACGGCCTGATCGGCCGGTGCCGTCAGCTGTATCTGGGTCGACCCCGCGGCGCCACCCGCGCCGCCGCCCGCCCAGTTCTGAATCCAGGTGGTAAGAATATCGGCGCAGGCCGAAGGACTCGAGAGCCAGCAATTGTGACCGCCACCGACCTTCACCACCATCGTGGACTGGTCCGGCTGCGTCAGATTGACGACCGTGAGTGCGGCGCTGTAGGCCTGATTGACGTCATCCGCGCGCGCGAACATCGGCGACTGGCCCCCGGCTTTGTGACAGCCGCCGCAGCGCGAGGCCATGTTGATGTTCTGCCAGAGGTTGACCTTGAACGATTCGACGTCGGCCGAGGCAGGCGCCGGACCCGCATAGACCGATGCCGCCGCGGTGACGGTGTCCGGGTTCGGCGTCGTGGGCGCGCCGCCGGAACAGGCGGCCAGCGCGAGCAGCGCGAACGGCAGCAACAGCTTCGGCAGGCGGAACAGGGTTCGGTTCACGGTAGTCTCCGGAATTGGGGAGTGGGTTTGCACCTAGTTCCCCATGCAGTAAACCGCGGTCTCGGCGAAGACCTGCTTCATGTTGTAGCCGCCGGACTGAAAGTCCTGCGTGATCTGCGCCGCGGCGCTGCGATCCGCCGCATTGCTCGGCGGACGCAGACAGATAGCCTGGAATACCTTCTGCACCTGGCAGCTGGCGAACGCCTGGCTGCCGGCGAGTTCCTGCCCCAACGACTTGGCGCCGTTGCCGCTGCCGGGGAGCGAGCTGCTCCAGCCGAGCAGCGCGTTCGGGCCGCTACGCCAGCGGTTCTGCCAGGAATCGTCGGGCGTCACGAAGCCGTACGGAAAATTGCCGGTGTTGATGTGGTACTTCGCCTGGGTCTGCCCGGGCGTGTAGACCAGCTGCAGCGCGGTCGGGTCATAGTTGTAGTAGGCAAACGCCTGCACCATCGGATCCATGGCGGCATGGCAGCCAATGCAGTTGTTGAGGAACACGCGACTGTCGCCGCCCGGCGAGCGGCTGACGTCCTGGCGGATGCGATCGGGCGGCCGCGTGATGTCCATCACCTGCGGCATGTCGTTGCACAGGTAGTTGATCATCGTGAAGCGGAACATCGCGCGGTTGGTGCCGGCGATGAAGAATGCGGCTGCGGCCGCTTCGGTGGTGATTACCCCGGCGGTAGCGGCGGACGGAATGCCCGTGAGTGAGGACTGCGTCGTCTGCACCAGCGCCGACTTCAGGTCGACGCCGTTATTGTCGAGATACAGGTAGTGATTGTTGTTCGAGGGCGAGTAGGCCGGGGCACCGCTGACATTGCCGATATAAAGAATGTCCGCCGACAGCACGGTGTTGAACGGCACGTTGTCGCGGACCATGCCGATGACCGTGGCGGTGTAGTCGTTCAGCGGCACGAAGGGTGACTGTGCGCGATTGGTCGCCGGGGCGATGAAGTTGCGCAGCGTCACGTTGTAGAAGCCGCTGTTGGTCATCGCGATCTGCGCCGCAGCCTGGGCATTGTTCTGGGAGATCAGGGCCGACATCTGCGCCAGCACGCTCGCGCTCGGCGGCACGCCGGCGAGGCGGTTGTGCATGCGCACGGCCTGCTCGTTGGGACCTGCTACGAGCGGCATCATCGGCTGCATGCCAAGCAGCGCTGCGAACAACACGCCCGTCGTGCGTCGCGCCGCGCCTTTGCTCCCAGTGCCTGTTCTCATCTCATCGCTCCCAGTGCAAAATTGCTTTGCACGTTGCGAATGACTATACGCAGCGGCGCATCCGCTCGTAATGTCTCAAAGCACAGACATCGGCACTGATTACGTATGAAGGTTATGCTTTCAATTGCATGGCGTGTTCAAAGTGAGACCGGCATCACATCGAAGCAACACACCAAAGAATGAATCTGTCGATGAAGCTTCATTGGAGTTCGCAAGGCATGAGATGTGAACTGCGCACGCTGGGACTGGCGCTCGCGGCGGTGCTGTTTGCTGCTTGCAGCAGCCGCGGCAATCTCTCCATTGGCAGCGGCCAATCTTCAGCCGGCCAGAACGTCGACTTCGCCATTGCCTACATCAAGCGCAGCATTCCGGCCGGCAACACCAGCGACGACACCGCCGCACTCGCCAAGCTTCGCGCCAAGGACGATGTCACGCTGCCGCGAAACTTCTGGAGCCAGGCGGACGTCTACCTGCGCAGTGCCGCAAATCCGCAGGGTGTCGAAACCAACATCACCGCCAGCGTCACCTCACAGGTGACCGGAATGGAATTCTGGGATGTGAAGGATCTGGACGTATCGCCGGATGGCACGATGCTGATCTTCGCGATGCGCGGTCCGGTCGATCCCAATCAGGACGACTTCAAGTCCCCGACCTGGCACATATGGCAGTACACCGTCGCCAGCGCCACGCTGACGCAGCTGACCGGAACGAGCATCGACACGCAGCCGACTGCCAACGATGTCGGCCCGCACTTCCTGAGCGACGGCCGCGTCGTGTTTTCATCGACGCGCCAGACCCAGTCGCGTGAGGTACTGATCAACGAGGGCGGCATCGGCGAGAACGTGCAGCCGTTCGAAGCGCAGACCGAGTCGATGAACACCTCCGACTTCGTGTTGCACGTCATGAATGCCGACGGCACGGGCATCCACCAGATCACCTTCAACCCGAGTCACGACATTGACTCCTACCTGCTGCCGAGTGGCCGCGTGCTGTTCAGCCGCTGGGACAACACCCCGGGGCGCACTGGCGGCAGCGCCATTCATTTATATAGCGTCAATCCCGATGGCACCGACGTGGAACTGCTCTACGGCGCCCAGAGCCATACCACCAGCAGCACCAATCCGTCCGATGCCTCCAGCTGTCCTGCAGGCCTTACGTGCGCAGTGCAATTCGTGAAGACGCGGCCGCTGCAGAACGGGCGCATGCTGGCGCTGACGCGGCCGATCGCCGATGCCGACTTCGGCGGCAATCTCGAAATCATCAACACCAGCAACTACGTCGAGAACAATCAGGCCATCCCGGACACGGGCTATCCCACCCTGACCACCGCTGAGCAGCCTGCGACCCAGAACGATGTGCGCACGCAGACGGCCAACGGCGTGCCGGTCCCCTCGCCCGGAGGCCGATTCAACTCGGCATATCCGCTCTGGGACGGCACCAACCGCGTGCTGGTCAGCTGGAACCAATGCCGCCTGCTGAATGCGACCGGCACGCTGCTGCCCTGCACCGCCGCCAACGTTGCGCTGGCCGGCCAGGCAAACGCGACCCTGACCCTGGCGCCCCCGCTCTACAGCGCCTGGTTGCTCAACTTCAACGACAGCACGCTCAAGCCGGTGTTCGCCCCGGTCGAAGGCGTGATGGTCACCGACGTCGTTTCGCTGCAGCCGCGCGCAGTGGCCTGCACGAGCAACGCCAGCTGTCCGGTCGACAGCACGGTACCGAGCAGCTTCGACCCCTCCTTCGGCATCCTCGATATCCGCAGCGTCTATGACCGCGACGGCGTGGCGGCGGGGTTGGGCGCCAACGCGGATCTGTCCGCGGTGGCGATCGCCAACGCCTCCAGCCGTCCGGCGCGCTTCCTGCGTATCGAAAAGGCGGTGGTATTCGGCGATCCCGATCTGAAGGATGGCTTCCCGAAGTTCGACCGCGGCCTCTCGCTCAACGGTTCGGTGGGCTACATGAGGCAGATCATCGGCTATGTTCCCATCGAACCTGATGGCTCGGTTCGCGTCATGGTGCCGGCCAACGTCGCCTTCCAGATCACGGTGCTCGATGCCAACGCCCGCGCGCTGGAAGACTTTCCGCGCCACCGCTCCTGGCTGACGGTGCAGCCCGGGGAAGTGCTCAGCTGCAACGGCTGCCACACCCCGCAGGCCGCCAATGTGGTGGCGGGCACGGACGGGGTATCGGTGGAGGTGAGCGGCCGTTCGCACGGGCGCGCGGGTCTGTTCACCGCCTTGAATGAAGGCCAGGCGGCCACCTTCAATGCCGCGGGCAATGGCAGCGTGGCCACGATGAGTCTGTGCGCCGGCAGCACCATGGCCCAGGAACTCGTCGGCGCCACCAGCTGCAACTCCAATCCCACGGCGGCTTACAGCGCGGCCACTCTCAGCGGCGATGTGGTATTCAATGACGCGTGGGGTGATGGCAACACCAACCTCACTGGCCCGAACGCGCCGATCGCGCTCACCTACAGCGCATTGACCAGCAATCTGCCGATCGTGCCATCCTGCCAGGCGGTGTGGTCCGGCTACTGCCTGAGCATCATCGACTATCCGACGATCATCAACCCGCTCTGGAGCCTCACGCGCGGCAGCGTCGCGGTCGATCCGCGCGGCGCGAACACCTGCACCAACTGTCACACCTCCACACGCACGACCATGGTCGGCACCGCTACCGTGCCGGTGGCGCCGGACGGCAACCTGCAACTTGATGCCGATCCCGCGCAAAGCGCGACCGCACAGGACCGCGCCTACACGCAACTGGTGAGCTCTCACGACGTTCTTTCACTCAACACCACCAATCAATTGGTAGACTCCGGAGTGGCAGTACCCGGATCGATGGTTCCCGGCAACGCCAATGCGTCGTGCTTTTTCCTGACGCTGGAAGGCGTGCAGATGGGTTGCAGCGTCACGGGGACGGTGAACCATGCGGGGTTCCTGACTCCAGCGGAGCTGCGGCTCTTGTCAGAGTGGGTGGATATTGGAGCGCAGTATTACAACAACCCCTTCGACGCGCCGGTCAATTAAGGTCGCTCCTCTCATCGTTGCCGCCCTTCTCGGGCTGCTGGCGGCCGTGCCAGCGACTGCACGCGACTACCTGCAGCTGTTCGTGGCACAGCCCTACCTGGAGCTGCACACCGGCCCTGGCCGCGGCTATCCCGTGGCGCAGGTGGTCGCACGCGGGGAGGCGATCGATGTTCTGATGCGCCGCACGGAGTGGTTCAAGGTTCGCACCGATCGCGGGGTCGAGGGCTGGGCATACGAACGCGATCTGATGCTGACGACCCTTGCCGACGGCACCCCGTTCACGATCAACCTCGGCGATCGCGCGGGTTTTGCCTCGCATCGCTGGGAAAGCGGGGTCTTCGGCGGGGCTTACGAAGGCGCCACGTTGATCTCGGCCTACCAGGCGGTGTCGCTGACCGACAACCTGAAGGTAGAGCTCTCCGCATCGCAGTACCTGGGCAATCTTTCCAATGGCTACCTGATCGATATCGGATTCAGCCATGTTTTCATGCCTACCTGGCGCGTCTCGCCCTTCGTGACCCTGGGAGGCGGCTATGAACATGTGGAGCCCAAGGCGACCCTGGCCCAGGCGCTGAGCGCGAACAACCAGACCGCCTATGTCGGGGTGGGTGTGCGCTATTACCTTGGCCGGCGACTGTTTTTGCGCGGAGAATTGCGGGAGCACGAGATTTTCACGAACCAGAACAGCAACGAGGTCAAGAACGAATGGAAAGTCGGGTTTGCATTCTTTTACTGAGCTTCGTTGCGCTCGGTAGCAGCGGCTGCGCGGTTTTTCACCGCCATGCCAAGCCGGATCAGGGCGCGCAGGCGGACTCGAACTCCGAGTCGGCGCCGGACGTCGATGCGCCACCGCCCAGCGTGATCGACCCCCAGGTGGAGCGCCGCGCCGTCAAGGTGCCCACGATCCGCCCGAGCAATGTCGAGCTGGGTGCCTACTACGGCGAGCTATCCATCCAGGACTTCGGTGCGCAACCCGTCGCCGGGGTGCGACTGGACTACCACATCAGCGAGGATTTCTTCGCCGAAGCCACCTATGGACGCGCCAAGGCAGGCTTCACGAGTTTCGAGACGCTGAGCAACGTACAGCTCATTTCCGATGCTGAGAGGCGCTTCACGTATTACAACCTCTCACTGGGCTACAACTTGCTGCCGGGCGAGGTCTTCATCGGTCGCAATCTCGCCATGACCAGCGCGTTCTATATGATTGGCGGCATAGGCAGCGTCAAATTCGCCGGTGATCAGAACTTCACCGTCAATTTCGGCGCCGGATTCAGGGTGCTGCCGACGGACTGGCTGGCCTTGCATATCGACGTGCAGGACCTGGTATTCAGATCCGACGTCACGGGAACTGAGCAGCTGAAGAACAATCTTCAGGCCACCATCGGTGCGACCGTTTTCTTTTAGTCAACGGAGACGGACATGAAACCGACCGCACACCCGCATCGAATCGCGCTCGCAACGCGCCTGCTGGGCTGCTGCCTGGCGGCAGCCCTGAGCTGGTCCGCTTCAGCGGCCTCGATCGCTCCGGGCTCGGCGGCGCCGGGCTTCCAGCTCCACTCCTCGACCAGCACCGACCTCTCGCTCAGCGACCTGAAGGGCCAGGTCGTGCTCATCAATTTCTGGGCCAGCTGGTGCGGCCCGTGCCGCCAGGAAATGCCGGTGCTCGAGCAGCTATATAAGAAGTACAAGCCGGCGGGATTCACACTGCTCGGTGTCAACGTCGAGCCCAAATCGGCCGACGCCATGGGCTTCCTGAAATCCACGCCCGTATCCTTTCCGATCCTTTTCGACCCCGACAGCAAGGTGAGCCAGCTGTACGCGGTGCCGGGAATGCCCAGCACCGTCATTCTCGACCGCACGGGCAAGGTGCGCTATGTCCATCAGGGCTATAAACCGGGTGATGAAAGCGAGTACCAGGATCAGATTCGATCGCTGGTGCGGGAGTAAACGTGCCGGGAAATCCGCATCGCAGGTTGAGCGCAGCGGCGGCCGTCGCCTTGGCGGCCACGCTGCTGTCGGCCTGTTCGATCAAGCCCTGGGTCAAGCCGTATGAGCGTGAGCACCTGGCAGATCCCATCATGTCCTTCGATCGCAATCCGGTATCCGATGTCTACCTCGACCACGTGTTCGAAGTGCGCGAAGGCGCCCGCGGGGCGACCGGCAGCGTCGGCGGCGGTTGCGGCTGCAATTAAATGACCGGACGGCGAGGCATTAGGGCGCGGACATTGATGGCGGCGCTGTTTGCGCTCGCCGCGGTGGGACGGGCGGCGGTGCTGCCGGACGATCGCGCCGATTTCCTCTGGCACGACTGGCAGGGTGGTGGCGTCACCGTGGACGGGCCCTCGATCCTGGTGCGCAAATCGGTCAACGACTCGCTGTCCTTCGCCGCCAATTACTACGTCGACATGATCTCCAGCGCCTCGGTCGATGTGCTGTCGACCGCCAGCCCCTACAAGGAGACCCGCCGCCAGGGCAGCATCAGCGCCGATTACCTGCACGGCAACACGACTTACAGCCTCGGGTTCATCCAGAGCAACGAGCCCGACTACAAGTCGAACACCGGCTTTTTCTCGGTCAGCCAGTCGATGTTCGGCGATCTGACGACGATATCGTTCGGCTTTACGCGCGGCTGGGACAAGGTGGGCGAGGACAGCTATCAGAATGGGCACTACGCGGACGGCGGGCGCATGACGACCTGGATCGGGGATGCGGATCACCGCAACTGGCAGGCGAGCATCTCGCAGATCCTGACGCGCAACCTGCTCATGAGCCTGAACGTAGAGACCGACGAGAGCGACGGCTACCTGCAAAGCCCCTATCGCTCGGCGCGCTACATCAATCCGGAAGGACTGGTGCAGACCGAGAACCAGGTGACGCCCAATACGCGCACCGGCAACGCCGGGTCACTGCAGCTGAAGTACTACCTGCCCTGGCACGCGGCGCTGGACGGCAACTACCGCATCTACCACGACACCTGGGGCATCCTCGCTCACACGCTCGGCGCCGGCTACACTCAGCCGATTTCCACCTCGTGGACCCTCAATGGCACCGTGCGCTACTACACGCAGCGCGCGGCCACCTTCTATGGCGACCTGTTCCCGTTCGAGGACTCGCAGAATTTCATCTCACGGGACCGCGAACTGGCCCAATACCACGATCTGACACTGGGGATGGGCGCGAGCTGGCAATTTCACCCCTCGTGGCCCCGCTGGATCGAAAAGGGCACGCTCAACCTCAGCTACGACCGCATGCGCATCAGCTATAACGACTTCCACAACTACACCGTGGGCGGCGGTACGGTGGGCGTGCCGCTGTACGGCTACGACGCCAACGTCACTCAGTTCTTTATTTCCTTGTGGTACTGAACCATTATTCGCCTCCTTGACCTAATCGCAGCGGAGGCGATTCATGAACCGATACTCTTCCCTGGGCGCCCGGCTCGGCGCTGTGGCATTGTTCGCGCTGCTGCCCGGCGCTTTTACGCAGGCGGCCGAAGCAGGGCGAGAGGAAGCGCGGCTGATTACGGCCACGCAGGTACTCGATGAACTGCGGGCTACGCCGGATCAGAATGTGCCGGACTGGCTCATGCAGCGCGCCTATGGCGTGGCGGTAATTCCCGAGGTCATCAAGGCGGCATTCATCTTCGGCGGCCGCCATGGCAATGGGGTACTGACCGTGCGCGATGCCTCCGGGCGCTTCAGCAATCCGATCTTCATTACACTGACCGGCGGCAGCGTCGGCTGGCAGGTGGGCGCCACCTCGACCGACGTGGTGCTGGTGTTCGCCACCGCACGCAGTGTCGAGAATTTCGCGCGCGGCAAATTCACGCTGGGCGCCGATGCATCGGTGGCCGCCGGTCCCGTAGGCCGCCAGGGCGAAGCGGCTGCCGGCATCAACGCGGAGATCTACTCGTACTCGCGCTCGCGCGGGCTGTTTGCCGGCGTGGCGCTCGATGGCACGGTGATCGCCTTCGACAGCCATGCCAACGACACCTACTACCACAGCAATGAAGTCACCACCACGGAGATCACCGGGAACAAGGTGAGCTCGAATGCGGAGTCCACGCGGCGATTCCTGGCCTCGGTGGCAGCGAGCGCCAATGGCGGCGCCACCGGCCCGGGGTCGCCCAGTAACCTTGCGCCGGCTGCACCGGCCCCGGCCGCAGCCGCACCTGCACCGGCTCCGGCAAACCCCGGCGTGAAGACTTATCCGATGGAGGATGCGCAGCCCGGGACCGAGCCGAAGTAAGCCGCGGCAGCGCGGCTCACAGCAGTGTATTGATCCACGGCACGGTCGCGAGGGACAGCAGAATCCCGATGCCGAGCACCGAACCCGCGAGCGCGGGTTCGAGCCGGTACTGCTCCGCCAGTATGGCGGCCGAGACCATCGGCGGCATGGCGGCCTGCAGCACGCCGATTGCCAGCACCAGGCCGGTAACACCGCTGAGGGTTCCGAGCAGATCGCACAGCGCCGGCGCCAGCAGCAGCTTCCAGCCAAGACCGCAGCCGATGGCCGCGAGGCTCGATCGCGGCAATATCAGCCGCTGCTGCAAACCCACCGAGAACAACGCCAGCGGTGTCAGCGTCGCCGCCAGTCGTTCGCAGATCGGATGCAACCACGCAAGCGGATCGCCGGCCAGCGCCAGCGCGACGCCCGCCATGAGGGCGATGAAAGCCGGGAACAGCACGATCTGGCGCACGATCCGCCAGGGCCGCATCTCCTGTCCCGCGTAGATGGCCGTGATGGCAACGCCGCCGACCGTCAGCGCCGTGAAGCAGCCGGTCTGATCGCCAATGACGGCCAGCGCAAGACCGGCTTTTCCGCGCAGCGCCTCGATCATGGGGTAACCCACGAAGGCGGTGTTGCCCAGGCCCCCGACCAGCGACAACGCTCCGATGCGCGCGCGCGTCCAGCGCAGCGACCGGCCCAGCAGCGCGAACAGCAAGGCCGAGCCCAGAAATACCAGCCAGTTGGCAGTGGTCAGGAACCAGAATTGCGGTTCGAAGTGAATGCGAGGCACCAGATCGAGCACCATCGAGGGCAGCGCGATATTGATGACCCACCAATTGAGCGAGGTTGCCAATGCAGCCGGCGGGCGCAGCGTGTGCGCGACCACCAGCCCTAGAGCAAGACAGACGAACAGCAGGATGAGGCTGGTCATGCTGGCGGGCATGGGCGGCAGTATAGGCGCGCTGGAAGGCGGCACGACCGGCGCGTTTTCCGCTAGCATCGCGCACTCGGCCCGCCCGGGCCCTGAAGGAATCCACGACCCCATGGCAACGCTGGCGCTGCAGGCTTCCCGTTTGTGCAAGCGCTACGGCGAACTCAGCGCCGTGGAGGATGTGTCCTTCCAGGTTCGCCATGGCGAAATCGTCGGCCTGCTCGGACCCAACGGCGCCGGCAAGACCACGACCATCAATATGGTTCTCGGCATTTTGCGGCCGAGCGCGGGCAGCGTTGAAATTGAAGGGATCGATATTGCGCGGCACCGCTCGCGGGCGATGGCGCACACCAACTTCGCCGCCGTATACGCCACGATGCCGGGAAACCTCACCGTACATCAGAACCTGCGCTTCTTCGGTCTGCTCTATAACGTCTCCGGCTTGAACGCGCGCATCGAAGCGCTGCTGGCAGAACTCGATCTGGCGCACCTGCGCAATACGCGCAGCGGCGTGCTGTCCTCGGGCGAGCAGACCCGCCTGGCGCTGGCCAAGGCGTTGCTGAACGAGCCGCGGCTGCTGCTGCTCGATGAACCCACAGCCTCGCTCGACCCATCCGCAGCGGATCTGATCCGCGGCCGCATACGTGCGATGGCCGCCACCGGACGGTGCGGGATCCTGTGGACCTCGCACAACATGTACGAGGTCCAGGAAACCTGCCACCGGGTGCTGTTCGTCTCGCACGGCAGAATCCTGCTCGAAGGCGATCCAAAGGCACTGCCGCAGCAGCACGGGGCCGCAACGCTCGAGGAGCTGTTCATACGACTCGCCCGTGAGCCGCTGGCCCACCCCGAGCGCGCCTCATGAAGCTGCGCCCGATCGCCGCAGTGGCGCTGCGCCAGATCTACCTGATGCGCAGCAGCCCGGTACGGATCATGCCGATGGTGGCCTGGGTGGCAGTCGACATCGTGCTGTGGGGTTTCATCGCGCGCTACTTGAACGGCGTCGCCTCGGGCCGAGTCAACTTCACGGCGAGCCTGCTGGGCGCGGTGCTGTTCTGGGATTTCTTTACGCGCGTCATGCAGGGCGTGACCATGGCTTTTTTCGAGGATATCTGGTCACGCAACCTGATCAATGTATTCGCCTCACCGATGCTGATCTCCGAATATCTGGCCGGACTGGTCCTGACCGGCGTCACCACCAGCCTCATCGGACTCATCGTCATGCTCATCATCGCCAGCGCGGTATTCGGTTTGCAGTTCGCGGCGCTCGGCCTGCTGCTGCTGCCATTCCTGCTGGTGCTTTTTCTGTTCGGCATCGCGCTCGGCGTGCTCGCCAGCGCCATGGTGCTGCGCCTGGGGCCGGCCTCCGAATGGCTGGTGTGGCCGATCCCGGCGTTGCTCTCGCCGTTCGTCGGCGTGTTCTACCCGCTCTCGACCCTGCCGGCCTGGATGCGCGGCGTCGGCCATCTGCTGCCCCCTTCCTACGTCTTCGAGGCCATGCGCGCGGTGGTGGCGGGTCAAAGCATCCAGATTGCCCCGCTCTTCATCAGTGTCGCGCTCGCCGCGCTTTACGTGTTGCTGTCCTGCCTGTTGTTCGCAGGCGTGCATCGCTACACGGTGCGCAGCGGATTGCTGGCGCGCTACAGCGCGGAGAGCGTTTCCTGAGTCGATGAGCCCTGAGCGATGAACAATTTCACGCTCTACCTGATCACGACGCTGATCTGGGGCTCTACCTGGCTGGTCATCAAGTTTCAGCTGGGGCAGGTACCGCCGGTGGTTTCCGTGGCATGGCGGTTCGCACTGGCGGCGCTGATGCTGGCCGCCTATGCTCTGGCGCGCGGCCGCACCTTGCGATTCACCCGGCGCGATCACGGCTGGATCGCACTGCAGGGGCTGCTGCTGTTCGGTGTCAACTACATCGGCGTTTACCTGTCCGAACAATACCTGACCTCGGGCCTGGTCGCGGTGGTGTTCTCGCTGGTGGTATTCCTCAACACGCTCGGCATGCGAGTCTGCTTCGGGCTGCCGATCCGGCCGGCCGCCATTGTTGCCGCGACACTCGGTGTGGCCGGCGTGGCACTGATCTTCGGGCGCGAGCTGCTGGCGGTGTCTGGCGAGGACAATGAGTTGCGCGGCCTGCTGATGGCGCTGGGCGCTACGCTGGTCGCCTCGCTGGGAAATCTGGTGGCCACGCGCAATTATCGGCGGGGCATGCCGGTACTGCAGCTGAACGCCTGGTCCATGTTCTATGGGGCACTGTTCGTGCTCGGCATCGCACTCGCCAGCCATCGGCCGCTGCTGTTCGAGCTTTCCTGGACGTACGTTGCCTCACTGCTGTATCTGGCGCTATTCGGGTCGGCCCTGGCCTTTGGCGCCTACCTGACCTTGATGGGCCGGATCGGCGCCGATCGCGCCGCCTATACGGCCGTGGCGATTCCGATCGTCGCCCTGCTGCTCTCCACGCTGTTCGAGCAACTGCGCTGGCATGTCGAAACCTTCCTCGGCGTCACTGCCTGCGTGAGCGGCATCGCGCTGGCCCTGCGGCGCCGCTGAAGCCATGGCCTCCCTCATCATTCTGGGACTCACCGTGATCACGAGCCTGGCCGGGCTCTGGTTTGCGCCGCGCCTGATCGAATGGAACCTGTTTCGGCCCTACTGGTTCCTGCGGGCGCGACAATACTGGACTGCCATCGGCAGCGCCCTGGTGCATGCCAGCCTGTCGCACCTGCTGCTCAATGCGATGACCTTCTGGTTCTTCGCCCGGCCGCTCGAGCGGGTGATTGGTTCGATGCGGCTGACCGGGCTGTATGCGTTTGGATTGGCGATCAGCGATGCCGGAACCTGGATCCGATACCGCAACGATCCAAACTATGCCAGCCTCGGCGCCTCCGGCGCCATCCTGGCCGTGCTGTTTGCCGCGATTGTGTATTTCCCCCGCCAGTCGATCTTCATCCTGCCGATTCCGGTGCCGATTCCGGCGCCGCTGTTCGCGGTGTGCTACCTGCTGTTCAGCTTCTACTCCACGCGCCATCCGCACGGCCGCATCAATCATGCCGCGCATTTCGACGGCGCATTGGCAGGACTCGCCTTCGTGGCGGTGACCGATCCGCAGGCGTGGTTGCGGGCAGTGGCTGCCTTCCGATAGCGGAATCGATAATCGATATCCTATAATTTGCGCGCCCCGGGGCCACTGATCGAGCGAGCGCCGCACGTGCCAGCACTCAGGAAGAGCGTCACACCCAGGCGCGCAGCGCGCAAGCCGCGCCCGGCCGGCGCGCGCGATCCGCTGTTCAATCAATCGGTGCAGAAAGCATTCGCCATTCTCGATGCATTCGGCGCCGACCGCCGCGCGCTGAACCTGGGCGAAATCGCGGCCGCGGTGGGTGTCACCAAGAGCTCGGCGCAGCGCTGTACGCACACGCTCGAACGCCTGGGGCTGCTGGCGCGGGACCTGCGCATCAAGCGCTGGGTGCTGACGCCGCGCACGCTGACGCTGGCGAATGCATACCTGTCGGGGCACCCCATCGTCGAACATGCGACCACGCCGCTGGTCGAATTGAACCAGGCCACCGGGGAATCGGTGAGTCTTTCGGAACCCGACGATACCGACATGGTGTTCGTGGCGCGCTTCCCGAGTCACAAGCGCTTTTTCTGGCACATGCCGGTCGGCCGGCGCCTGCCCATGTACTGCACGGCATCCGGGCGCGCCTTTCTGTCGGCGCTGCCCGCGGCGGAGGCGGCGCGCATCGTCCGCCGGTCCCCACTGCGCCAGCTCACGCCACTGACGCTCGTCAATCCGGACGCGATCCTCGAGCACATCGATGCGGCCCGAAAGGCCGGCTACGCCTGGTCCGACCAGGAATGTTATCGGGGAGACCTCACCATCGCCGCACCCGTGCTGGGCGATGACGGCCTGCCGATAGCCGCCGTCAATGTCTCGGCACCCACCAGTCGCTGGAAGCTGGCCGAACTGCGCGCGCAGTTCTCACCGTTGCTGATCGAAACCGCGCGTGCCGCCGGCGGCGGATCGCGTTGACGCCTCACGATGCACTGGCCTAGAGTAATCGGGCCGATAAGTACGCATCGATTACCGATCACAGGCTGCAGGCGCAACGCGCGCACCATGATCGAGCGGCAATGCTGCAGGACGCGCTCCGTTGCACCCCGGATGTGCCGAATGGCGGCGTGAGAACGAATACGCGATAGCAACAAGGGAGACATCATGCGACCCACGTCAAAAGCCCGAACCCGTGTCCGCGGCACGATTGCCGCAGGCGCCGGGACGATCGCTGTCACGCTGGCATGCATTCCGTGGGTGTGCTGGGCCGCGGCTGAGACGGCCGCTGACGAGGACAGCGGATCGGTGCTACAGGAAGTCACCGTCACGGCGACGCGGCAGGAAGAATCCCTGAGCCGGGTTCCCATCAGCGTCAGCGTCGAAACACGCGATGCCATGGATCTGAAGGGCATCAAGGACTTCGCCGATGTGGTGAAGTTCACACCGGGCGTCTCGTTCGACAACAGCGAGACCAATGCCATCGCCATCCGCGGCATCGCATCATCGGGCGGTTCCGGCACCACCGGCATTTACATCGATGACGTGCCGATCCAGATGCGCGCCCTCGGATTCAATCCCGACGACACGCTGATCAAGGTCTTCGACCTCGATCGCATCGAAATCCTGCGCGGCCCGCAGGGCACGCTGTTCGGCGCCGGTTCGGAAGGCGGCACGGTGCGCTACATCACCAGCCAGCCGGATATGCACACTCAGACGCTGTACGCACGTGCCGAGGGCGGCTACACCCTCAACGGTTCGCCGAGCTACGAGGCGGGCATCTCCGGGGGCACGCCGCTGATCGACGGCGTACTGGCCGTCAAGGCCAGCATCTACTACCGGCGTGACGGCGGCTGGATCGATCGCATCGACCCCACCTCGCTGGCGGTGGTTGATTCCAACGCCAATCACGATGAGACCACGGCGGCGCGCTTTGCGGCGGTCTGGAAGCCGACCGACTCGCTCACCATCAGTCCGAGCTTCTTCTACCAGGATCGTCAGCGCAACGACGTCACCATCTGGTGGCCGACCTACTCGGATCCTGGCAGCAACCACTTCGTGAGTGCCGACCCGACCGCCAGTCCCGAGCCGGATGTGTTCTTCGTGCCATCCCTGAATGTGCAGCTGGATGCCGGACCGGTGCGGCTGATTTCGACCACGGCCTATTTCCACCGCGATGACCAGAGCGACTACGAGGGCACGCTCTACAACCTGAGCTACTACCAGTCCATCGGGGTGGACGAGATTAATCCGGCGGGTCCCGGCAACCTGATTCCGGGCTTCCCGCTCATCGATGGCAGCGGCTTGCACCTGCCGGCCGGACTGACCAACTACCGCTCGCCCAATACGGTGACCAACCAGCAGCGCAACTTCACCGAGGAATTGCGCCTGCAGAATACCGATGCGGACTCGCGCGTGAACTGGACGGTCGGATTCTTCATGTCGGTGAACCGCCAGTTCAGTTTCGAGCAGATCCACGATCCGATGGCCGATACGTTCTGGGAGCAGGAATTCGGCACCCCGATTGCCGCATACTTCGGCACCGCCACCAATCCGGATGGCAGCTCCGTGCTGCCGTATGGCGATTCCTATTTCAACCGCCTGACCAGCCATGACCGCCAGTTCGCCGGCTTCGGCGAAGCCGATATCAAGCTCACCGACAAGCTCAAGCTGCTGCTCGGCGGTCGCGTGGCCTACACACAGTTCTCGATCCAGAGCCTGTCGGATGGTCCGCAGAATGGCGGTCCTAACCCCGCCAACAATGCCGCCAGCCAGACGCCGTTCACCCCCAAGGTGGGTCTGCAGTTCCAGGCCGATCCGGACGACATGTACTACTTCACCTACGCCAAGGGCTTCCGTCCCGGCGGCGGCAACCCGAATGTGCCGGGGGGTCCGGTCTGTGGCCAGGACTTCATCAATCTCGGGATCACGGGTGCGCCGCCGACCTACAAGTCCGACTCGGTGCAGAGCTTCGAGGTGGGCGCCAAGAACAAAGTCAAACAAATGGTGCAGCTTGACACCAGCATCTATTACATCAAGTGGAACGACATCCAGCAGAACGTCGTGCCGCCGATCTGCGAAATCCAGTGGACGCAGAATCTCGGCAAGGCCGTGGCCAAGGGTTTTGACATCCAGGCCGACTTCGACCTCGGCTATGGGGCCAGCCTCGAGACCTCGCTCGGCTACACCGATGCGCAGTACACCGAGAATGCCTTTATCGGCACCTCAGGCCCCGGCCAGACGCCGGTGGTGGCCGAAGGCGATGCCATCGTCGGAGAGAATGGCACCGAGACGCCGCCCTGGACGGCCACTCTGGGTCCGCAGTACAAGTTCACCGCCTTCGATCACCAGTCCTATGTCCGGCTGGACTATGAGTGGAGCAGCGGCGAGAAGTGGTTGCCGGCCTCGCGTGATTCGCGCACCGGCCAGTACGACGCCGGCGCTCCCAACCTGCCATCGCTGACGCTGCCGCTGTTCAGCCAGCACATCGTGTCGATGCGGGCCGGCACCCAGATCGATCACATGCAGCTGTCGATCTTTGCCGACAACCTGACCAACAGCCACCAGCTGCTCAACTCCAATCACGAGGTCATGACCAACGATCCGACCACCGGCGCGCCGCTGGCAAGCCCGCTGTATCGGAATATCTCGTACCGGCCGCTGACTTTCGGCGTTACCGCGGTATTCAAGTTCTGATACATGTCGGCTCGTGACAGGCGGCCGCCGCTGGATCGGCGGCTCGGCGAGGATCGTGCGATTCCCCGCCGCGACTTTCTGCAGGGCGCCCTGGTCGGTGCGGCCACTGCGCTGTGCGGTCCGCTGCTGCGGGCCCACGCGGACGAAACCATGTCCGCTGCCGCCATGGCGGCGCAGGACCAGCCCGGCTACTACCCGCCCATGCTGACCGGCATGCGCGGCAGCCACCCCGGCTCGTTCGAGGCGGCGCACGCATTGCGGGATGGATACGATGCGGGTGCCGGCAGTGACACCGGCGAGTCCTACGATCTGGTGATCGTCGGCGGCGGCATCAGCGGGCTGTCGGCCGCGCATTTCTTTCGCGCCCGGCACGGCGCCGATGCGCGCATTCTGATCCTCGACAATCACGATGACTTCGGCGGCCACGCCAAGCGCAATGAATTTCACGTGCGCGAGGGTCTGCAGCTTTCCAACGGCGGCACGCTGGAGATCGACAGCCCGCGGCCCTACAGCGCGGTGTCCGCCGGGCTGATCCGCGAACTGGGCATCGATGTCGAGGCGCTGAGCCGCCGCTGCGAAAACCGCAAGTTCTACACCGGCCTGGGGTTGCATCGCAGTGCCTTCTTCGATCGCGAGACCTTTGGCGCCGATTACCTGGCCGCTGGACTCGGCAGCAGCCCGATCGCCCAGGTGCTGGCACACGCCCCGCTCTCGGCCCGTGCACGTGCCGACATCGAGCGCATCGAGGAGGGTTCGGTCGATTACCTGCCGGGCGTGCCATCCGCGGACAAGAAACTACAGCTCTCGCGGATCAGTTACCGCGACTTCCTGCGTGACCTGGTCAAGGCGGACCCGAAAGCCCTCGCCTACTATCAGCCCAGGAGCCACGATGAATGGGCCGTGGGCATTGATGCGGTTTCCGCGCTCGACTGCTGGGCCTTCGGTCTACCCGGATTTCGCGGGATGCATCTCGAGGGAGGCTCGATCGCGCGCATGGGTTACACGCCCTCGGGGTACAAGGACACGGGCGGCTCGTCCACGCTGCATTTTCCCGACGGCAACGCGACCATCGCCCGATTGCTGGTGCGCGGCCTGCTGCCCGAGGCGGTCCCTGGCAACAGCGCCGAAGACGTGGTCACCGCCCGGGTCGACTACCGGCTGCTCGACCGTCCCGCCTCCAATGTGCGGCTGCGGCTCAGCAGCATCGTGCTCGGAGCGCAGCACCTGGGCGATCCCGCCAGCGCGCGCGAGGTGCAGGTGCGCTATGTGCGAGGTGGCCGCGTGCAGACCGTGCGCGCGCGCGGCTGCGTGCTGGCGTGCTACAACGCCATGATCCCCTACCTGGTGCCGGAGCTGCCCGAAGCGCAGAAAGCCGCGCTGCATCAGCTGGTCAAATCGCCGCTGGTCTACACCAGTGTCGCGCTACGCAACTGGCAGGCGTTCAGCAAACTTAAGGTCGAGCAGATCTATGCCCCCGGTTGCTACCACTCGACCGTGCACCTGAATCCGAATGTGAACATCGGCGGCTATCACAGCCCGGCGACGCCCGATCAGCCGATGCTGATCCGCATGCTGCGCGTACCGACTCATCCGGGATTGAGCGAACACGAGCAGAACAAGGCGGGGCGCGCCGAACTGCTGGCGACGCCCTTCGCCACCTTCGAGCGCAACATCCGCGATCAGTTGGCTCGCATGCTCCAGGGCGGCGGCTTCGATCCGGCGCGCGACATCGAGGCCATCACGGTCAATCGCTGGCCGCATGGCTACGCACCCGAATACAACCCGCTGTGGGATCCCGAGGTGCCGCCCCAAGAGCGCGCCAATGTCATCGCTCGCGTGCCCTTCGGCCGCATGACGATTGCCAATTCCGATTCCGGGGCCGCCGCCTACACCGACTCGGCCATCGATCAGGCCGATCGCGCCGTCAACGAACTGCTGCAGCGCTACGCCTAGCGAAACTCAGTAATCGAGGCCGGGCGCATCGCCGCTGGCGGCCAGCAGGCGCACCACCTCGCGTCGCGTGGCGAGCACATCGACCAGCGGCGTGTGCCTGACCTGCGCCACCTCTTCGGGCGTAAACCAGGTCACATTGGCGGCCAGCTGCGTTCCGCTGAAGCGCAGCGCGACCCAATTGAGCACGGCTGCCAGCTGCGCATCCGACAGCACCGAACTGGCAGCACCGGGCACGCGCAGCACGTAGTTCCTGCCCTCGGGTGTTCGCATGTAATCCCCGAGTGCATGTGCCAGGGGCGGCACTTTCCCCGGCACACCCTGCGCTTCGGCGCCGTGACAACCCATGCAATAGAGCATGTAGTCCTGGGCGGGACTCGCCCACGCACTGGTGATCAGACTCACGGCAGCGGCCGCGCCCGTGAGCCAGCGCCGCGCGCGCATCTCAGCCGCCCCCGAGGCCTGCGAGCACGCTGGCGCGGTGTTCACGCACGGCCGCGCCGTCCAACGCCGCGCCGCGCTCGGCGGCAATCTCCGCTGCTTCCATCGGCCTGGTATCGGCCGGAGCGTGCGCGAGATCGAACACCACGAAGTTCAGCACCGCGGACAGCGTGGCATCGCTCTGCTGTGAAAACTCGGGCATCTTGAAGTTGTAGTGCTTCTGGTCGACCGTGATGTCACCGAACATGCCGAACAGCACCGTCAAAGCCAGCTGCCGTCGCCCCTCGGGCACGCTCGCATAGCGTGCCGGATTGGCGAGCAGCGGCGGCGCCAGCGCGGGTTGACCGGCACCGGCCGCACCGTGGCAGACCGCGCAGTTAGCGGCAAAGACCTTGGCGCCTTCGGGAAACTGCGGTGCCGGGGCTTCGTCCGCGTGACACAGCGATGCGCGCAGCAGTGCGAGCAGCACGATGGCTGGCGCGCGAACGCCAGCGCTCATTGCTCTGAAACGCCCAGGATCACCGACACCGAGCAGTGGTAGTTGGAATCGGCGTTCGCCATGCACCAGTTGACGTCGTTGTTGCGCGAGAGGCGGTACATGGGTTTCTCGCGTTCGTTGCGATTGCACTCGCAGTTGCCGCAGCTGGTCTTACCGCAGCAGTCATTGTAGGAGACGATGTAGTCGCGGCTGTCCGCCGGATTGCGGCAGGTACCAATCCATGTGATCGGCGATGGCGCCGTGCCCGGCGGACAGGAATGCGAGGAGCCGCCGCAACAGGAGCACAGGAAGCCGTCGATGGCGCAGTACTTCCAGTACTCGCAGCTCTCGGGATTGTCGGCCGCCGACTTGCCCGGCGCGGTGGCTTCAGCCGCTGCGGCGCGGCTGCCCCGATCGATCGGCAGCAGCGGCAGCACGGCCGCACCCATCAGCAGCCGACCCAGTCCAGCCAGTACGCTGCGGCGGGAAGTGCGCTGCGCCAGGGAGCGCGAGGAGTGTTCGAACAGTCGGTCGATGGAGCGCATCGTGAGGCCTTCAGGGATTCAGGAAGAACCAGGCGGTCTGTCCCAGTTGTTTCTGCAGGTGGCGCAGCCGCCCGCTGCGCGCATCCAGCACCGCGACGTCCGATTTTTCCGTGGCGGCAAAAACAATCGGTTCGGCATCCTGCGACACCTGGATCGCGACTACCGGATCGATCTTCTGTGAGGCCAGCGGCCAGCGCGCAATGCGTTCGTGGGTCTTCATGTCGAACACCCAGATCTCGGTGCCGCCCTGCTTGTGCGAGCCCTCACCGCCGCGATGCATGGGCACATACAGCCGGCCCAGCCCGCGATGCAGCGCGCCCACGGTCTGGCCGCCCGGCCGCCAGTGCTCCTTGATATCCGCCGCATTCAGGATTGACCAGGGTTTGCGGAAGGCGGGTTGGGAAGCGGTGAAATCAACCTCATGTACCTGCCCCAGAAAGGACAGAAACAGGTAGCCATCCGTGGTCGGCACGCCCTGCACGAAGATCGGATCCGTATCGGCATCGAAGAACGGCTCCGAGAGGGCGCGCGAGGCCTCGTGACCATCGGCATCGAGCGTCACGGTCAGCAGTCGTCCACTCTCGCAGATGGACGACACGCGGTTGGGTCCGGACGGAATCACCAGCACGCAGCCCGCCGTGTCGATTTCGCCCAGCACGGACTTCTTCGCCGGGTCGAGCACGCCGAAGGAACTGGCCGGGGTAACATAGGAGACGTAGAGGAAGCGGCTATCGGTGCTGTAGCCGATATTGAAATACGTCGGCATCGTATTGGCGTGCTTCGGCGGCAGCACGATCTCGCCGGTGACCGACAGCGTCGTGTTGTCGATGAATTCGACCACATCGGTGCGCGCGCCGTGCGACCCGCGCGCAAAGTAGGTCGTCGTCACCACCGTGGTCGCTCCATCGGGAGACAGATTTACGCCCGGGTTGAAGCCCGCGTCGATTTGGCCAAGCGTTCGGTAATTATCCCCATCGTACAGATCCACGCGCGAGTCGATTTCGTTGTAGAACGCCTCATCGACGACATAGACCCAGTGAGGGTTTTTGGGCCCGAGCTTCTCGACGGTCAGATGTTCGCTGGGCAGTGGCGGAGCAGCCGGCAGTGCCTGACAGCCGAGCAGGCACAGCAGCGCTGCGCCAACCAGATGAGTTCGCATCGAGAGTCCCCAGTCGACCGGCATTACCGGCCTCCGTTGCTGCGACGAGTCTGTCACATCGATCCGCGAATCGAAAGTACGCACCGCTGGCGACGCGCCGCGTTTGACCCGTGCCGGGCCTGCCGGCAGAATCTTAACGATAAGTTATTATCGATAATCGATACATGCAACCGGCAATGCATCCGACGCCGATGCGCCCGCTCTGGGCGGCCACCGCAGCGGCCGGTTCGGATTTTCCCGAACTCACCAGCGAAGTGCGCGCCCAGGTGGCCGTGATCGGCGCGGGCTACACGGGGCTATCGGCGGCGCTGCACCTGGCTGAACTCGGCCGCGACACTGTCGTGCTCGAGGCGGTGAATGTCGGCGAAGGAGCCTCGGGCCTCAACGGCGGCCAGGTCATCGCCGGCGTCAAACACGATCCGGACGAGCTGCTGGCGCGGTTCGGACCGCAACTCGGACCCAGAGTCATTGAGACCGTGGGCAACGGCCCGGATCTCGTGTTCGATCTGATCACACAGCATGGCATCGAGTGCGACGCGGTGCGCGCGGGCTGGATCCAGCCGGCGAGCTCGGAGCGCGAGCTGCTGCCGATCCGCGCGCGCCTCGAGCAGTGGCGCCGCTGGGGCGCTGACGCAGACTTGCTCGATCGCGCCCAGGCAGTCGCCCTGACCGGTTCCACGTGCTACTGCGGTGGCTGGATCGATCGCCGTGGCGGCACCGTGCAGCCGCTCTCCTACGTGCGCGGCCTCGCGCGTGCCGCAACCCGCGCCGGTGCGCGCATCCATGTGCGCAGTCCGGCCATCCGGCTTAGCAGCAGCGGCAGCGATTGGCGAATCGACAGCCCGCGCGGCAGCGTCATCGCATCGACTGTCATCCTGGCTACCGGTGCCTACACCGGTCAGCTGGTCGATCCGCTGCGACGCAGCCTCGTGACCGTGCCCTCGTTCCAGGTTGCCACCGCGCCCCTGGCGGAGTCGCTGCGCCGTGACATCCTGCCGCAGGGCCAGTCCGCCTCCGATACGCGCCGCGTGCTGCGCTATTTTCGCCTTGATGCCGGCGGCCGTCTGCTGATGGGCTCGCGCGGCGCCTTCGATCAGTCGGCAACCCCGCAATCGGCGCGCCACCTCTACGAGGCCGTGCACGAGATCTACCCGCAGCTCGAGGGCATTGCGTTCGAGTATCACTGGAGCGGCCTGGTGGGGATCACCGCCGACCGCCTGCCTCACCTGCATGCCATCGCGCCCGGTCTGCTCGCCGGTCTCGGCTATAACGGCCGGGGCATCGCCATGGCCACGACGTTGGGTCGGCTATTGGCGCGAATGGCCGACGGAGCGGCTGCCGATGAGATCGGATATCCGGTGACCGAACTGCAGCCATTGAGGCTGCATCGCTTCGCACGGCTTGGCGCGCGCGCCACCATGCAATATCTGAAGGCACGCGACCGATGGGATCGAAGGCGCCAGGGCTTAAGTCAGGGCCTAAGATAGCGTCATGGGACTCGATCCGGTATTCGGCGCGTTGATCGCGATTTGCTTTGCGGTGCTGTTCGCGAGCGCCGCCATGCACAAGTGGCGCGATCTTCCGAGCTTCGACGCAGCATTCGCCGCCTACGCCCTGCTGCCGCAGATTCCGAAACTGCATCTCACCTGGCTGTTGCCGCTGTGCGAGACGGCTGTGGCCGCGGGGCTGCTCGCACGCGCCACGCGCGGCGCCTCGGCAATCGCCGGCGCGTTGCTGCTGCTGGGCTATGCGGGCGCCATCGCGCTGAACCTGCAACGCGGACGTCGCGACATCGCCTGCGGCTGCGGCGGACCGGACCAGCGCCGCCCGATTGCCGGCTGGATGGCGTGGCGCAATCTCCTGCTGGCGCTGCTGCTCGGCCTTGCGCTCTTGCCATGGAGCAGCCGTACGCTGACCGGAATGGACGGCGCGACGATCGCATTCGGCGCCGCCGCCGCCACCGTGGTCTACCTGTGTGTCGACCGGCTGGGCGAGGTGTCGGCGCGTGCGCGCGCCCTGCAGGGCTCGGCATGACGGCCCTGGCAATTTCCAATGTGATGCTCTGGATTGCCGTGCTGGCGCTGCTGCTGGTGGTGCTGGCGCTGGTGCGGCAGCTTGGCGTGCTGCACGAGCGCATCGCACCCGCGGGGGCCCTGATGCTCAACCGCGGGCTGACCGTCGGTGAGCGCGCGCCGATGATCGATGTCGAGGACCTCGAGGGCCGGCCGCTGCGGCTGGGCGCGCCGCGAGAGGATGGCCGCAGCACGCTGCTGGTATTCGTTTCGCCCACCTGCCCGGTGTGCAAGTCGCTGCTGCCGGTCATCCGGTCCGGCCGCAAGGATGAGAAAGACTGGCTGGATGTGGTGCTGGCAAGCGATGGCGATCTTGCGGAGCAGCGCCGGTTCGCCAGCGAGCAGGGACTCGAGGGGGTTCCTTATGTGGTCTCGACTCCGCTGGGCCTGGGTTACCAGGTCAATCGCCTGCCCTTCGCGGCGCTGGTGGACGCCGCCGGCGTGCTGCGCGCCCGCGGACTGGTGAACTCACGCGAGCACCTGGAGAGCCTGTTCGAAGCGCAGCGTCTCGGGGTCGCGTCGCTGCAGGAATATTTCGCCAGCCGCGCCTAAACTGTCGCCCGTGCCACCGCGCCGACACACGGAACGACGCCTGACGCTGGGCGATCGGCAGATCATCACGCAGGGTCTGCCGCGCCGCATCTGGCAGGATCTCTATCACCTGTTCATGACGGCCAGCTGGCCCGCGCTCTTTGGACGATTCGCGGCGCTGTTCGTGCTGTTCAACCTGAGCTTTGCGGCGTTGTACCGGCTGCAGCCGGGCGGCATCGCCAATCTCAACCCGCCGGGGTATTGGGGCTATTTCTTTTTCAGCGTCGAGACGCTGGCGACGGTCGGGTACGGCGACATGCATCCGCAGTCCCTGTTCGCCCATATCGTGGCGGCCTTTGAAATCTTCATCGGGATGATGAGCGTCGGACTGATCGCGGGCATCATGTTCGCGCGCTTCTCCCGGCCCTTCGCGCGCTTTCTGTTTGCCGACCACGTCGTCATCCGGCCCGTGGATGGACTGCTGACGCTGATGCTGCGCGCGGCCAACGCGCGCCAGAACGTCATCATGGAAGCGCACGCGGAACTGCGCCTGATCCGCGACGAGCGTACGGTGGAAGGCCTGACGATGCGCCGGTTGTACGATCTGCCGCTGCGCCGAAGCCAGCATCCGATTTTTGCATTCGGCTGGACCCTGCTGCACGTGATCGATGAATCCAGTCCGCTGCAGGGGGAGTCGGAGCACTCCCTGATGCTGAGCCGGGCCAACCTGCTGCTGAGCGTGGCAGGAACCGATGAGAGCACCGGGCAGACACTGATGGCGCGCAAGCACTATTCATCCGGAGCCATTCGCTGGAATCACACCTTCGCCGATATTCTGACCGTGGGGCCCGATGGCACCGATCGCTTCGACTACACCCGATTCCACGAAGTCGAACCGCTGGCTATCCAGGAGCAGGACACCGGCTGAGAACGTCGCTCCGGCGACGCCGCACGCCCATACGGCCCTGCTTCATTTTGCGCGGCGCCCGCACTACTTTGGGGCAGCGCGTTGTGCGGATGCGACGATTCCTGTCTCTCTGCCACAACAGATCACGCCTGCGTCGCGCTAAAATCACACTTCGCGAGCATTGTTTGACAGTATCCCTTGCCAGCTAAGCCAAGGTATTTTATAAACTTCTGTGACAGGTGCACTTTTTTCGAACTTGGACTGAGGCCCGCACGCCACACCGAGATGGGCGGCTGGTAAAGAACTTGCAATGCGCCTGCCCACGTGGAGTTTTCGTTTTTATGACGGCCAATTGGCCGCAGTGAGTGATCAAGGCGCGGTCGGAAGACGCGGCAGCCCGCAACTATTAAGAATGGGGAGATCTACATGACCTTACGGACCAGAAAGAACATCGGCTCGACCCGAGCGCAGCAATGCACGACGGTCGCCGCCGCGGTGGCACTCGCCATCGCTGCCTCGTCCGCCGCGCGTGCGGCGCAGACGGTAGCGGCAGCGGACACGGCCTCGGAAGGCGCCGAGCTGTCAGAAGTCATCGTGACCGGCACGCGCCAGGGCGGCCTCGAGGCTGCGGAAAGCCCGGCGCCCGTGCAGATCCTGAGCTCCGAGGCGCTGCAAGCCGCGGCCGGCAACCCGGACCTGATGAGCACCCTGGCACAGATTGTGCCGTCCCTCACGATGGAAGCCTTCGGTTTCGACATGGCCGGTCAGACGCTACTGTCCAAACTGCGCGGCCTCAGCCCAAACCACGTGCTGGTGCTGGTCAACGGCAAGCGCCGCCACACAACCGCAAACATTCAAGTCGATCCGGGCTCGGCTTATGAGGGCGGTGCGGGCGTCGATCTGAACTTCATTCCGCTCGATGCTATCGACCACATCGAGGTACTGACCGAGGGCGCGGCCGCACAGTACGGCACGGATGCGATCGCGGGCGTCATCAACATTATCCTCAAGAAAAACACCTCCGGCGGCAAGGTCACGGCTACGTCGGGTCGTTTCTTCGACGACCAGGGCCTCACCAGCGACGTCAGCGGCAATGCCGGCTTCGGACCCAGCGACGACACCTATCTGAACATTACCGGCGAGGTGCACAACCACGGCCATACGCAACACACGGGGTTGGAACCGCAATCGATCCACGATCTGGGCACCTACCCGAATTCGAACATCACGCAGGCGCCCGGGTATCCCTACGTGAACATGATCGAAGGCGACGCCGAGACCCACACCAAGCTCGCGATGGTAAACGGCGGTATCGGCCTTCCTGCGGGTACCGAGCTGTATCTGACCGCCAGCTATGGCGATAAGAATGCGGCTTCCTACGAGAACTACCGCGTTCCGCAGCGTGTCTCGTATACGGACCCCGTCACCGGCGTCACGACTTATCCGTTTCCGTTCGGGTTCAACCCCGAGGAGGCCACGCACGAGGTCGACTATCAGGGCACCGTCGGCATCAAGGGCAGCCTCCAGGACTGGAACTGGGACGTTGGGACGAGTTTCGGCCGCGACCATCTCGACCTGTACACCCTCGATTCCATCGGCAACTCCTTCGGTGTCAATGGGCTGCCGACGACTCCCAACTTCTACGATGGCTTCCTGCAGGCAACACAGTGGGCCACGACGGTCGACGTCAACAAGGACATCGATGTGGGGCTTGCTGGGCCGCTAAACGTCGCGTTCGGCGGCGAATACCGTCGCGAGACCTACGCCATTGGCGCGGGTATCCCCGAGTCTTACATCGATGGCGGAGCGCAATCCTATCCCGGCTTCTCGCCCACCGATGCTGGCGATCATGACCGCAAGAACGAAGCCGTATACATCGATCTGGCCACCAAACCCATCGACAATCTGCGCGTCGATGTCGCCGGTCGATACGAGCACTACAGCGACTTCGGCAACGCCGAAGTCGGCAAATTCACGGCGCGCTATGATCTGACGCCGGAACTGGCCTTCCGCGGCACCGTCAGCAATGGCTTCCGTGCTCCGACCCTGGCCGAGGAGTATTACTCCTCGACTAACGTCGGCCCGACCACAGCTACGGTGGTGTTGCCGCCGAACTCACCGGGCGGACGCGTGCTCGGTCTGGGCACGGGGCTGCAGCCTGAGAAGTCCCTCAACTACAGCCTGGGCGTGGTCTTCCGTCCGCTGCCGGCGATGAGCATGACCGTCGATCTGTACGAGATCAACATGACCAATCGCATCGTCGCCACCGGCGACATCAACGGCACGATCAATGGCGTGCCGACGCCGGCTGCTGCCAACGTCAACGCCGCCATCGCTGCCAACGGCAACCAACTCGACCCGGCGGTCGTCGCCACCGGCTCCACGGGCGTGCAGACATTTGCCAACGGCATCGACACGATCACGCGGGGCGTGGACTTTGTGTTCCAGTTCCCGGTCGATTATCCGCTCGGCCACGTCAATTACGCCGCCGCGGCCACCTACACGGATACCTATCTCACGAAGATCCCGACGACACCGGCGGCATTCGTTGGGCAGGTCCTCTATGACCCGGGTGCGATCTCGGATCTGACCACCGCGAACCCGAAGTTCGTGTTCAATTTCAGTGCCGATTGGACCTGGAACGACCTGAACGTCAACATCTCGGAGAAGCTCTACGGCCCGTCGTCCGACTACGCCAGCGATGGCGGCAACAATCCCACCGGCAACAAGATCTTCTACAAGTCGGAGATTGGCACGACGCCCATCACGAACCTGGATATCGGCTATCACCTGACTAAATTCTTCAAAGTTGACGTCGGGGCGATCAATCTGTTCGATCGCTTTCCGCCCGAGCGCAATAGCAACATCATCTCGCACTACTTCAATGCGAATAGCTCCAGCGCGGTACAGGTCAATCCCATCTTCTCGCCGTTCGGCATCGATGGTGGCTTCTACTACGCCAAGGCGACCTTCAGCTTCTGATATTTCCGGAATAGGAGCAGAAGCACATCAACGGGCGGCAGCTTCGGCTGCCGCCCTTTTTTTGCGAGCTCGATTCAGGCTCCCAGGCGCGCCAACGACAACAGGGGCTCGATGTAGGTCTCATAGTGACGCCAGCGCGCCACCGACGAACTGCTGATTTTCTGTCGCACCTGCCACTTGCTGGCCGTGACGACGCTGCGCTGCGTCTGGTGGAAATCAAGGCATCTCGGGTCCCACGGCAGACCGACGAAGTCGAGCATTCGGCGCGTCCAGCCCTCCTGGTCCGCCACCAGCGATTCATACGGCACATCGAGCATGAAACCCTCGGGCAGTATCCGGCGCCAGTGGCGCATGAGCCGGTCGTATTCCCGGTAGAAATGCGCCAGGTCATGCAAATCGTTGGCATAGGCAAGGCTCGATCTGAAATCCTGAAAGTAAGTCGACAGGCAGGTATCGATCGGGTCACGGCGCATGTGGATGACTCTCGTGCCGGGTAAGGCACGGTAGATCAGACCCAGCTCGAGAAAGTTGGTCGGCATCTTGTCGACCACGCGAGACGCGCCAGCCGATGTCTCTGCGAGCAGCCGCTCGTAGTCAATCCCAAGCGCGCGCACAGCATCCTCATCGACCGAGCCAGCGGCATTCTGACGCGCCGACGCCGCGTGCCAGTAGGTCAGCTCCCCGGCACCGAAGACGCCTGGGTGAGAGGCCAGAATCTGCTCGGCCAGCGATGTCCCGGAGCGCGGCATGCCGACGATGAGAACCGCGCGATCGGATACCACGGCATCAGCCACCGGCGCCAGCGGCTGCTCGTAGCGCGCCATCAAGGCGTCGATCTGGCTCGTCAGCTGCGCCCGGTCATAGGGTCTGCCATGCTGCTTTGCGAGCTCGTTGGCGACACGGTAACTGCTGAACGCCCGATCGTAGTCGCCAATGTCATCGAAATACTTGCCGATCGCGTAGCGCAGGGCGGCGACCTCCCTGGGCCGGTTCGAGTGGTTCGCGAGCCGTTCCGCCTGTTCCAGCCATGAGCTGTCTGCGTCATTGAATCTTCGCAGGCGCGACAGACCCACCCAGGCGTCACTCTGGTCTGGTGCCAGCGCGAGGGCCCGTTTGAACAACTCCTCGGCCTCGCCAAACAGGCCCCGGTCGGCCTGCACCTCCGCCAGGGCAGCGATGGCGGGCGCATAATCCGGCGCGAGCTCCAGCGCCCGGCGGCTGCTGACCTCGGCTTCCGCGGTGCGGCCCATCAGCCGCAGCGCTATCCCCAGGTTGTTGTTCAGCTCGGCGACGTCGGGATTGGATTCCAGCGCGCGGCGGTAATGCGCGACGGCCTGTTCGAAATTGACGTTCAGCAGCGCATTGGCCAGATTTTCATGTGCCGCGGCCAGCTCGGGGTTCAGCTGCAGGGCGCGCCTGGCGCATGCCTCAGACTCTTCCAGGCGTCCCATCTCCAGCAACACCTTGGCCAGGTTGCTGTGCACTTCGGCACGATCAGGTTCGATTGCCAAAGCGCGGCGATAAGCGGCCTCGGCCTCGTCGGCTCTTCCCAGATCCAGCAGCGCGTTGCCCAGATTGCTGTGGGCAGCAGCGAGGTTTGGGTCTATCTGCAGTGCCCGCTGACAGCTCTCCAGCGCTTCGCGCGGCTGCCGCAGTTCACGCAGCACATGCCCGAGATTGCCGTGCACCTCGGCCATCCGGGGATTGAGCTCGAGCGCGCGACGGAACTCATCGGCGGCCTCCTCCAGCCGCCGCAGATCGAATAACGCGCGCGCCAGCCCGACGTGGGCGATCGCGAGCCCTGGATGAGACTGCGCCATGCGGCGGTACAGGTCGGCAGCCTCCTGCGGTCGTCGCAGACCGCGCAACAGGTTGGCGAGGCTGATCTGTGCCTGCAGCAGATCCGGCTTGAGCGCCAGCGCCTGGCGATAGCAGGTCTCGGCCTCGGGGTTCCGATCCAGTTCACTCAATACATTGCCGAGATTGTTGTGAGCCTCGGCAAGGCGCGGGTTGATCTGCAGCGCTCGCAGACAACTCGCCGCCGCGTCCTGCAGCCTTCCGAGCTGGCGCAAAGCGTGACCGAGGTTGCTGTGCATCTCGGCGTAGCCGGGATTGCGCTCCAGCAATTGCTGATAGCAGCTGACCGCTTCGGCAATCCTTCCCGCGGCATGCAGAGTACTGGCCAGAGCGCTGTGTGCCGGCACGTAACCCGGCGCCAGCGCCAATGCCTGGCGAAAACTGGTCAGCGCCTGTTCCGGCCGTTTGACGCCGAGCAGGGCTATCCCCAGGTTGTAGTGGGTTTCCGGATCGGTCGGCAGCTGATCGGCTGCACGGCGCGCGGCCGGCAGCGCATCTTTGGACTGCATCTGCAGTGAAACCGCCAGCGCCTTCCATGCCGGGCCATTGGCGGGCTGCCGCTCGACGATGGCGCGCGCGCGCTGCTCCATCTCCGCGTAACGCCTCTCCCGCAGCAGTGCCAGCAGCTCATTCGATTCTGCGAGCGTCGAATCTGCCGTCCTCGCATGCGCCTGCGCAGCCTCGAGCTGCGCGCAGCACTGCTTGAATTTCTTGCCGCTGCCACACGGACATGGCTCGTTTCTGCCTGGTTTAGGGTTGGACATTGCGATTCCGCGCGGCTCAAGTTTGCAGCAAAGGCAGTAGTGGTCCGAGGTGAGACGCATAATTGCGCCAGCGGCCCACCGACGCCGCGTTGATCTGCTGCCGAACCTGCCACTTGCTCGCGGTCACTACGCTCCGGCGGGTGGCGGCGAACTCCAGGCAACGCGCATCCCAGGGCAATCCCAGGAACTCGACCAGCCTGCGACTCCACGAGTCAGGCTCGGCCACCAGTGCCTCATAAGATACCTCCAGTATCGCCTCGCGGGGCAAAAGCCCGCGCCAGTGCTGCATCAGCTGTCGGTACAGCCGGTATTGATGCGCCAGGTCATCGAGGTCGGTAGCGTAGGGAAGCGAGGCCCTGAAGTCCTTGAAATAGATCGACAGGCAGGTATCGATGGGATTGCGGCTGACGTGAATGATGCGCGCCGCGGGCAGTGCGGCGTGGATCAACCCAAGGTGGCGGAAGTTTTCCGGCATCTTGTCGGCCACGCGGATGGCATCCGCGGCCAAGCCTCGCAATAGTGCCAGATAGTCCCTGCCGAGCCGTGCTACCGCCGCGCCGTCACCCGCGGGGCCAACCGCCGCGTTCCAGAATGACAGCTCACCGGCACCGAACACCGCGGGGTGCGAGGCCAGGATCTGCTCCACCAGCGACGTGCCGGAACGCGGCATGCCGACGATGAACACCGGCAGGCTCGATGCAACACCGTGCAAGCGTGCCTGCTCGAGCCATCGACTATCGCAACCCTGGATCAAACGGTCCGTGTCCTGTTGCGATTGCGCGCGGTCGTAAGGCGTACGGTGGCGCCGCGAGAGTTCATTGGCTCGCCGGAATTGTGTAAACGCTGATTCGTACTGCCGCAGATCGTCGAAGTACTTGCCGATGGCGTAGCGCAGTTGGATTTCCGGACGGGGAGGCAGATTCTCAATGGCCGCGATGCGCAGTGCACCTTCCAGCCACCATGCATCGCCGTCATCCATTGTCCGCAGATGCACCAGACCCGCCCACGCTTCCGGTGAGTCCGGATCGATCGCGATGGCCTCTCGCAGCCTCTGCTCGGCCTGCGCGAATTCACCGTGATCGGCGTGGGCGTCGGCCAGCACGATCAGGGTGGCTACCGATCGCGGTTCGATCTGCAGCAACTCGGCGGCGGCCTGCTTGGCTTCATCCGTGCGCCCCAGCAGGCGCAGAGCCAGCGCGAGATTGCTCCGGGCATCGACAAATTCGGGTTTAAGCGACAGCGCGCCCCGGTAAGCGGTGGCAGCGTCCTGGAACAGCCCAAGATCCAACAGCGCGTTGCCAAGAGTGCTGTGCGCCGCGGCCGATTCGGGCGCGAGTTCCATCGCGCGCCTGGCATGCACCAACGCTTCTCCGGATCGGCCGATCGCCATCAAGGCGATGGCCAGATTGTTTTGCGCCTCCGGCAGCTGGGGGTCCAGCTCCAGTGCGCGGCGATAGCTCAGCGTAGCCGGTTCGGGGCGTCCCATGCTCAACAGCATATTGCCAAGATTCAGGTGCAGTGCTGCATGCCCGGGACGTCTCGCCGCGGCGGCCTGGTAGCTGGCGAGCGCCTCATCGACTCGCCCCCCCATGCGCAGCGCATTGCCGAGGTTGCTGAGACCGTCCGCGTCGTCGGGTCTCAGCCGCAGTGCGCGCTGCAGGCTCGCAATCGCCTCGCTGTGACGGCCGGACCGAAGCAAGGCGGCTCCCAGGTTGGCGTGTACCTCTGAATCCTCGGGCAGCAGCGCGGCCGCTCGCAGCATCACGGACAGTGCATCCTTGCGCTGCCGTTCCAGCGCGACGCCCAGGGCCTTCCAGGCGATGCCGGAATCCGGCTGACGTTCGACAAGCTCGCGCGCCCGCTGCTCGACCAGCGCGTAACGGCCGCTCTGCAGAAGTGCGGCCAGTTCCAGGAATTCCGGTCCTGCGGCGCCGCCCGCGGCGGCGGCGGCCAGCCGGCCGCAGCAGTGCTTGTAGCGCTTGCCGCTGCCGCAGTGGCAAGGATCGTTTCTACCGGGCTTCATGGCCCTCAAACCGGCGCCGGCGTCATCTCGTTGAGTTGCGCGATGGTATCCACGGCCAGTCGGGCCTCCTGCAGATCCGGCTCGGTGGAAGGGTCGTTGTAGCCCTGCGCTTCATCGGCGCTGAAATATTGCAGCACGATGCCATCGCGCCGCGGCACGACGAATACGTTCCGGTACGCAAGCCCATAGTTCAGCTCGGGCTGCGGCACGAGGCGCGTGAGCTGTCCGCGCACCGGGACAATGGACTCGTCGTTGAAAAGCGCACGTGCTCCATAGCCGGTGCAGTTGATGATGCACTTCTGCGGCAGGTGCGCGAGGTCCCGCGGCTCGTGAAACTCGCGCTGCTCGATCATGCCGCCGGCGGCGCGGAAGTCCGAGAGCAGCAACCGCTGATAGGCGATCAGGTTGAACATCATGTTGGTGGCACGCCTGACGTAGGGCACCGGAAATGAGTGGCTGCCCGGGGGAAGATCCTGCGGCACCGGACCGATCTCCGGTGTCATCTCGCGCTGCAGCTCGGCGAACGCGATCGTGTTCGCCGCCGCCTGCTCGGCGGCAAAACGATCGTAGGGGGTCTCGGAGAGTTCGTAGTTGTCGTACCACTCCACCGGTGCTCCCGGAAGTCCCAGATAGTTGGAATAGGCGCGAAACGAGGTCCGTGCCATCTGGGCCCAGAGGGATTTGAAGGTCGGGGTCGCCTGCTCGGCCAAGCAGATGCGGCTATCCGGGGACCAGACACCGGTCGCCCACATGGAGCGCAATTCGGGCGGCAGATCCTTGGCGTAAATCGTGACCCGCGCGCCCGCCCGCTGCAGCGTGAGGGCCGATGTCAGCCCCAGCGCCCCGCATCCGATCACGGCGCAGTCGCGAGTTCCGGTCGACAGCGCCTTGGCCGCCGCGAGGCTGCTCGATCCCCACGATAGCGACCAGCCGCTGCCGCCGTGCCCATAGTTGTGAACCACGGTCTTGTGTCCGATCTGCTCGACATCCAGCCGTGGGCCCTGCGCGCGAAAGGGACGCGTGCAGACCGTGATTTTTATGATCCGGTCCATCGATGCGCGTACCGGCGGCAGCCGCGGTACGCGGCTGCCCGCGGCCGCCGGCTCCGCGACGGCGCCATCCGCGGCACCAAGGGCCAACACACCCAGGGCCGCTGCGCCCTGGCGCACAAACTCCCGCCGCTGCATCGGTTGCTGCCTAGTGCTTCTTCTTGGGCGCCGGCTCGGCGGCTTTCTTGGCCAGGATTACCTCGATCTCGACCAGCGCCCCGGGGGCCGCAAGCCCTGCCACCTGTACTGCCGATCGCGCCGGCAGATTCGGTTGCTCCGGCGTGCCGAAGTACTGCGTATAGGCTTCCATGAAGCCCTTGAAGTCCATCTTGCCGTCGTTGGCGGGATCGCCCACCAGGAACACCAGCATCTTGACGACATCACCGAAGCCCACGCCTTCGCTTTCCAGCGCCTTCTTGATGTTGTCGAAAGCGCTCAGCGCCTGGGTCTTGGTATCGCCCCAGTACGCGGCCGATCCTGCGGGCGCACTGGGATCTTTTGGCGAGCCCAGCGCGCCGCTCTGAAAGATCAGCGTCGTGCCCGCAGGTACTTCCACGGCGCTCGCGATCGGGAACTTGCTGCCATTGGGCAGCGGGTAACGCACAATGTCCCCGGCCTGGGCCGACAAGGCCAGCAACATCGACGCGATGCCAATCGAAAGCTTCATGTCTGTCTCCTTGAGCGATGAGTAAAGGCCGGCTCTGGGGCCGGTAGTGGCGCATCGAGGCTACCGCAGATTCCGGGTCGATTGAAGGCGTCATTGACGCCCCGGGCGGCAATCCGGTGAAATCCTCGGCGCATGATCCGCAAGCACCTCATCGGCCCCCATACGGTTGGCGAATCCGGCTTTCGCTGGCGCGGCCACGAAGTGACCCGCCTCGAAGGGTTCACCGATGCCGTGTTCGCCTTTGCGGTGACCCTGCTGGTGGTCTCGCTCGAGGTTCCCAAGACCTTCCCTGAGCTACTGGAAGCCATGCATGGCTTTATCGTCTTCGGAATCTGCTTCAGCCTGCTGGCCTATGTCTGGTTCATGCATTACCGCTTTTTCAGACGCTACGGGCTCGAGAACCCGTGGACGGTCATTCTCAACTGTGCACTGCTGTTCTTCGTGCTCTTCTATGTCTATCCGCTCAAATTCCTGTTCACGGCAGCGTTCAGCGAGCAGCAGTTCAGCGTCGCGGAAGGTCGCCTGCTTTACGGCATCTTCGGCGCCGGCTACGCCGCCGTATTCAGCGTATTTGCGCTGCTATACTGGCATGCGTGGCGCGTCCGCAAGGAGCTTGAGCTGACCCCCGTTGAGACGCTGCGTACGCGGCAAAGTCTCATCGATCAGATTGCGCTCGCCTGCTTCGGCCTGCTCTCGGCCTTGCTGGCCCAGGTGATGCCGCCGCGCGGCGTGGAACTGGCCGGCTTCGTCTACTTCGGCGTGCCGCTCTACTTCACCTGGTCGGGGCATTACTGGGGTAAGCGCGAGCGTGTGCTGGGAGCCTGAGCCCAGGCGGCCTGCGGTTATACTTGGTAATCCATGTCCTACCAGCTACGAGCCGCAACCCGCGCCGATGCGGATGCCCTGAAAGTCCTGATCGCGCGTTCCGCGCGCGAGCTCAGTGCTCGGGACTATCGACCCGAACAGATCGAAGGCGCTCTGCAGGGCGCTTTCGGTGTCGACACGCAGCTGATCGACGACGGCACTTATTTCGTGGTCGAATTGGAAGGGCGCCCCGTTGGCTGCGGCGGGTGGAGCCGGCGGCGTACGCTGTTCGGTGGCGATGCACATCGCCAACGCGATGCCGCCGAACTCGACCCCCGGGTCGATGCCGCGAAAATACGGGCCTTCTTCGTCGATCCCGATCATGCCCGTCGCGGCATCGGGCGCGCCCTACTCGAGCGCTGCGAGAGCGAGGCGCGCGCACGCGGCTTCCGCCGCCTGGAGCTGATGGGCACTTTGCCTGGCGTGCGCCTGTACGAGGCACTGGGTTACAAGCGCGGCACCCTGGTGCACTACCCCGTGGCCGAGGGCGTGAATATCGAATTCATACCGATGAGCAAGGAGCTGGAAACGTGAGATTGCGACAGCTGACTGCAGCGCTGCTCCTGTGCCTGGGTTGCGCCTGGGCGAACGCCGGCGCACCGCTGGTGCTGCTGACCGACTTCGGCACCTCGGATGGTGCGGTATCGGCCATGAAAGGGGTCGCCTACACCGTCTCGCCGCAATTGCTGATCTCGGATCTCAGCCATGAGAATCCCGACATCTTCACGGGTGCCTACCGGCTCTATCAGACCGAGCAGTTCTGGCCCGGCGGCACGGTCTTCGTCTGCGTCATCGACCCGGGGGTCGGAACCTCCCGCCTGTCAGTGGTGCTCAAGACGCGCAACGGGCACTACTTTGTGGGACCCGACAATGGCCTGTTCTCCCTGGTTGCCGAACGCGATGGCATCGAAGCGCTGCGCCAGATCGACGAGACCGTGAATCGCCGCAAGGGCTCGGAAAACTCGCACACCTTTCATGGCCGCGATGTCTACGCCTACACCGGCGCGCGGCTGGCCGCCGGCGTCATCAGCTTCGAACAGGTGGGTCCGCCGCTGCCGCCGGAAAAGCTGATCTCGATCCCATACCGCAAACCGGCACTGAAGGACGGGAAGCTTTCCGGCCTGATCCCGGTGCTCGACGTGCAGTACGGCAACGTCTGGAGCAACATTCCCAAGGATTTATTCGATCAGATCCATCCGGCCATCGGCGATCCGATTCAGGTGCGCATCTATCACGGCGAGCAGCTGGTCGACGAGGCGGTGATTCCGTATCGGCGCACTTTTGGCGAAGTGCCGGTCGGTCAGCCGCTGGTATACATCAATAGCCTCATGAACGTTGCCGTGGCGTTGAACCAGGGCAACTATGCCGCGGCTCACAAAGTTGAATCCGGGCTCGATTGGTTCATCGAGCTGAGCCGCAAATAGGGGAACACCATGTCCGTGTACGACTACTCCGCCCGCACCATCGACGGCAATGAGCAATCACTGTCGGCCTACCGCGGACACGCATTGCTGATCGTCAATGTCGCCAGCAAATGTGGTTTCACGCCGCAATACACCGGCCTCGAGGCGCTGTATCGCAAATTCCACGACCGCGGATTCGACGTGCTCGGATTTCCCTGCGATCAGTTCGGGCACCAGGAGCCCGGCGATGAGGCCGAGATACGCAACTTCTGCTCGCTGACCTACGAAGTGACGTTCCCGCTGTTTTCCAAGATCAGGGTCAATGGCAGCGAAGCGCATCCGCTGTATCGATACCTCAAAGAGTCGCTCCCGGGCGTGCTCGGTTCGGAAGCCATCAAATGGAACTTCACCAAATTCCTCATCGGCCGCAACGGCGAGCCGCTGAAACGCTACGCGCCCACCGACAAACCCGAAAGCCTCGAGGCGGAAGTGGAAACCGCCCTCGCCGCTCAGGGGCTGTGAAGCATCGGGTCGGGCTCTATACCCGTTCCGGACCGCAGGCGGCGTCGCGTCACCAGCGCACCGAGCACGCAGAGTGCGGCAAATAAAGCCGCCACAGCAGGGTTGTAGTACACGATCGCGACCAGCGACACCGCGGCAATCGTCAGCGCAAAGACTGGAAACAGCGGGTACAGGGGCACGCGAAACGGCCGCACCAGCCGGGGCTCGCGACGCCGCAGACGCACCAGGCTCAGCAGGCTGATGATGTACATGACGATGGCCCCGAGCGCGGACATCGTCACGATGCTCGCGGTCAGGGGCTGACCTGCAATGGTCACGAACTTGTCCGAATAGATGGCGGCAACGCCAACCGCGCCTCCCGCCACGATGGCGATGTGTGGCGTGCGCCAGCGCGGATGAATCGCCGCCAGCGCCCCGGGCAGCAGGCCGGCTCGCGCCAGCGCAAAGATCTGGCGCGAGTAGCCGATGATGATGCCGTGCAGCGATGCGATCAGTCCGAGCACGCCGATCCACACCAGCAGATGCAGCCAGCCGCTGTTGGCACCGACCACAATTTTCATCGCCTGCGGCAACGGATCGTTGATGTTGGCGAGCACCGACCAGTCGCCGACCGCTCCGGCAAAGATCATGGTGCCAAAAGCCAGCGCGACCAGCGTCAGGATGCCCGCGATGTAGGCACGCGGAATGGTGTGCGTCGGGTTCCTGGCTTCTTCGGCCGCCATGGCCGCGCCCTCGATGGCGAGAAAAAACCAGATCGCAAACGGGATCGCTGCGAAAATGCCGCCGACCGTAGCCATCGACGGCACTGCCGCGCCGGCCCAGCCGTGATAGGTGAAATGCGCCCAGGTGAAGCCACCGGAAACCACGGCCATGAAGATCAGCAACTCGATGATGGCCAGCACGGTGACGATCAGCTCGAAAGTCGCGGCGATGGTGACACCGGCGATATTCAGTGCCATGAAGACGACGAACGCACCGGTCGCTGCCGCGCGCTGATCCAGTTGCGGAAACTGCACGTTCAGGTAGGCGCCGATGGCGAGCGCAATGGCGGGCGGCGCGAACACGAACTCGATCAGCGTTGAAAAACCGGCGAGGTACCCGCCGACCGGCCCGAAGGCGCGGTAGCTGTAGGCGAACGGACCGCCGGCATGCGGGATCGCCGTGGTCAGTTCCGTGTAGCTGAAGATGAAGGTGGTGTACATCAGGGCGATGAACACCGTCGTCACCAGGAAGCCAAGCGTTCCCGCGAGCGCCCAGCCGTAGCTCCAGCCGAAATACTCCCCGGAAATGACCAGGCCCACGGCTATGCCCCACAGGTGCACGCCGCTCAATGTGCGCTTGAGACCGGGTGCGCCGTCAGACATGGCGTGCGGCCCTGGGCCGGACCTGCGCCTGCAGCCAGTTGCTGATCTCCAGCAGTCGCGTCAGCTCGCTTCTCATGCCCTGGCCCAGACCGTGCTTCCACAGCAGCGGCGCGTCGGTCGGGTTCGACTGCAGCGTCCGCAGATCGCCCGCGAAGGCCTGCAGCGCGGGCACATCGCGAAAGTTGCCCTCATCCACCAGCGTCTGGCCGTAGCGCTCGGCGGCCGCCGCGATATCGATGTAGTCGTACTCCGGGTGATATTGCACCCCCCAGAATGTGCCGCGGCCGTATTCAAAGGTGACGGCCTGCACGCCGAAATCATTCGCCGCCAGTACCTGTGCCCCCGGTGGCAATGAGGCGGCTTCATCGCGATGAATCGTGGGCGCCTCGAACACCGTCGGCTTGCCCGCGAACAAGCCGTGCTGGCGGCCCGCCTCGTTTTGCAGGATGCGGCGCGCAAATCCGAACTCACGGCCGCGAGGATTGGCGCGCACCTCGCCGCCGGCGACCGTGACAGCGACCTGAAGTCCCCAGCAGCTGCCGAAGAACGGCACACCTTCGGCCATCACGGCGCGCGCCAATTCGATCTGGCGCATCACCGGTGCACCGCCGTGGTAGATATTGAGCGCCGATCCGGTCATGGTCACGCCGTCATAGTCCGCGAGCCCAACGCCGCGTGGAAATCGTGCCTCGCCGTCGGCCGGTGTGACGATGTCGATCTGCAGCTGGCTGTCGATCCGCTGCAGCACACGCGCGTAGCCGCCGCCCGAGTCATAGCCGAGCGCAGTCATCTGCCGCGCCCGCATTTCGGCGACGTTGCCGTCGATCACCAGGATCCGCGGGTTGCTCAAGCGGCCAGCGCAACCGCATCGATGTCGCCGGCCACGGCCGCGCGGAAGATGCGCTCGAGCGTGGCAGCGTCGACCGGAATCGGATTGCCGCCGGCCGACGGATCGATGGCCGCTTCACGGCCGATGATCTCGGCATTGTCGACCGTGACTTTGAGCTCGCCCAGGGAATGCGGGATGCCCAGTTCCCGGCGCATCTCGAGGACCCAGGCCAGGAAGCCGTCATAGCCGCGCGCCGACAGTCCGAGCACGCGGCCAATGATGTCGGCCTTCTCCGCGATCGCATTGCGGTTGTGCGCCATCACGTAGGGCAACACGATGGCGTTGGTGAGTCCGTGATGCGTGTTGAACCAGGATCCTACCGGATGCGCAATCGCGTGCACCCCGCCCAGGCCCTTCTGGAACGCAGTCGCACCCATGGAGGCCGCGGCCAGCATCTGTGCGCGTGCTTCAATGTCGCGGCCGTTGGCGCAGGCTCGCGGCAGGAAGCGATGAATCAGGCGCATGCCCTCAAGCGCGATGCCATCGGCCAGCGGATGAAAGCCCGGCGCACAGAATGCCTCGAAGCAATGCACGAAGGCATCGAAACCGGTCGCGGCGGTCACTGCGCGCGGCAGTCCCACCGTCAGCTCCGCATCGGATATGACCACGCGCGGCATCATCAGCGGATGAAAGATGATCTTCTTCTGGTGGGTCTGCTCGTTGAGGATGACCCCCGCGCGACCGACTTCCGAGCCGGTACCGGCCGTGGTCGGCACGGCCACCACCGGGGCGATGCCGGCCGGATCGGCCCGCGTCCACCAGTCGCCGATGTCCTCGAAATCCCATAGGGGACGGGTCTGCCCCGACATGAATGCCACCACTTTGCCGACATCGAGCGCGGAGCCGCCGCCGAAGGCGACCACGCCATCGTGCCTGCCGGCGCGATAAGCCTTCAGGCCCGCATCGACGTGACTGGCGGCCGGATTGCCGCGCACCGCACTGAACAGGGCCGCATTGTCGAGTGAGGCCAGCGCACTGCCGATCATCGGAGCCTGCGCCAGCCCCTCGTCCGTAACCAGCAGCGGACGGCGGATGCCCGAATGCGCGCAGGCCGCCGCGAGCTCGCTGATCCGCCCGGGACCAGCCCAGACGGTGGTTGGATAGTTCCAGTTGCCGCGCAACACAGTGTTCATGTATTTAACCTGAAGTGATAGGACTTTGGACGCGTGAGCTGCTCGAAACCGAGTTTCGACAAGGTACAGCCCCGCCCGGAATTTTTGACGCCCGTCCAGGCGAGGGCCGGATCGAGATAGTCGCAGCGATTCAGAAACACCGTGCCGGTTTCAAGCGCATCGCCGAGGATCTGCGCGCGCTCGACATCGCTCGAATAGATTGCGGCGGTCAGTCCGAAGTCGCTGTCGTTCATGAGGCGCACGGCTTCCTCATCCGACTCGACCCGCATGATGCCCACGGCCGGACCGAAGGTTTCCTCGCGCATGATGGCCATGGAATGATCGACGCCCACCAGCACCTGCGGTGCCAGATAGGGCGTCCCGGCTTTCGATGCGCCGAACGCTGCCTCCGGGATCAATTGTCGCGCGCCGCGCGCCACCGCGTCCTGCACCTGGGATCGGACCCCATCGGCCGCCGCGGTGCGCACCACGGGTCCGAGCGTGGTCTCCGGATCGAGCGGCGAACCGAGCCGGTACTGGCGCGTGAGATCGACGACACCGGCGACGAACTCATCGAAGCGCGGCGCCGCAACGTAGATTCGCTTGATGCCGCAGCAGGATTGGCCGGCATTGAAGAATGCGCCGTCCGTCAGCGAATCGACCGCGTGCGCGAGATTGGCGTCCGCACGCACATAGGCGGGATCCTTGCCTCCGAGTTCCAGTCCCGCAGTCGCAAAGCCTGTGCCGGTGGCGGTCACGACCGCACGTCCTCCGGCCACCGATCCGGTAAAGCACACACTTGCCACGCGCGCATCGCCCATCAGGCGCGAAGTGTCGGCATGGGACAGGTGCAGGTACTGGAAGACGCCGGCGGGTATGCCGGCGCGCGCAAAGGCCTCATCAAAGCGCTCGGCGCAGAGCGGGGTCTGGTGCGAGTGCTTGAGCACCACCGCATTGCCCGCGATCAACGCCGGCAATATCGCGTTCACGGCCGTCAGGTAGGGATAGTTCCACGGCGCGATGACGGCGATGACGCCCAGCGGTTCGCGCTTGATCTGGCGCCTGAAGCCTGCCTTCTCGCCGGGCTCGACGGCAGCGAGCGCCTCCGGCGCCACCTGCAGCATGTAACGGGAACGTTCCTCGAATCCGCGCACCTCGCTGGGCGAGTGCCGAATGGGGCGTCCCATCTGCCAGCTGATCTCGGTGGCGATGTCCTTTGTATTGGCGACAAAGGCATCGACCGCACGCGACAGCATGGCGCAGCGATCGGACAGCGGCACTGCGCGCCAGCCGACCTGCGCCGCGCGCGCGGCCGCCAGCACCTTGTCGATAGCCGCCGCACCCGCGAGCGGGCGTTCAACGTAGACCCGGCCGTCGACCGGGCTGATGGTCTTGAGAGTATCGGTCATGCGCCCACTCAGATGATCTCGAAATAACGGGCCAGCTCCCAGTCGGTGATGGCCTTGCGAAATTCACGCTCCTCCCATTGACGGGTTGCGGCATGCTGTTCGACGAAGGCATCCCCGAACAGCGCGCGCGCGGGCTGGCTGGCCAACAGCCGCTCGGCCGCTTCGTACAATGTCGCGGGCAAACGCCGATGTTCCGGGTATTCCTGCGCATAGGCATTGCCGACGATGGCGGCATCGGGTTCGATGCGATGCTCGATGCCCCAGAGTCCGGATCCGATGGCCGCTGCCAGCGCTATGTAGGGGTTGATATCCGCCGCGGAGATCCGGTACTCGACGCGCTGGCTTGCGGCGCCGCCACGGATGACACGCAGCGCCGTGGTGCGGTTCTCGATGCCCCAGGTGGCTGAAGTCGGCGCCCAGTAACCCGGCACCAGCCGCGAATAACTGTTCACCGTGCAGGCGACCATCGACAGCAACTCCGGCATCAGGGCCTGCTGGCCGCCGATGAACCAGCGCATGGCATCCGACATCTCATTCGGCCTGGAGGCATCGTGAAAGATGCTTTCGCCATTCTTGCCGCGCAGCGAGATGTGCAGATGACCGCTTTGACCCGGAACCGTGTTGGACCACTTGGCCATGAAGGTGGCCATCAGGCCGTGTCGTTGGGCCAGCACCTTGGTGAAGGTCTTGAACAGCGCCGCGCGATCGGCGGCCTCGAGGGCCTCGCAATAATTGAGCGCTGCCTCGAGCACACCCGGTCCGGTTTCGGTGTGCAGCCCCTCGATCGGAAAGCGCATGGTGCGGGCGAGGCTGAGCAGCTCGTGGTAGAGCTCCGAATGCACCGAGGCACGCAGCAGCGAATAGCCGAACGCGCCGGGGGTCATGGTCTTGAGTTGCCGATAGCCCTTTTCGCGCACCGAGTTCGGCGTCTCCTCGAACAGAAAGAATTCGAATTCCGCGGCCGCATTGACCGCGTAACCCATGTCGGCGGCGCGTGCCAGCACCCGCCGCAGCGCCCCGCGCGGGCAGACCGCTTCGGCCGCCCCGGCGAACTCCCCCAGGAACAGTGCCGTCTTCGGCTCGAACGGAATCTCCCGCCGCGTGCCGGGCAGCAATCGCACCGTGGCGTCCGGATAGGCGGTGTGCCAACCCGTGTAGCGCGTGTTGTCGAACAGCTGATCGTTCGAGTCCCAGCCGAGGATGACATCGCAGAAGCCGAGATTCTTGTCGAGCGCCGAGAGAAATTTCTCGCGACCGAGATACTTGCCGCGCATGATGCCGTCGCCGTCGAACACGCCGATCTTGACATGCTCGATATCGCGCGCGGACAGATAGGTTCTAAGATCGAGGTCCTGCTCACCGGGCGACTGCTGCATCGTGGTTTCTGTGTCCGCTTTTTTGTCCGCCAGAAGCCTGCGATTGTACGAGATCGGACCGGCCGGGGCCGTATAATCCCCGCATGCAGCATCTGATCGACGGTTACAGGCGTTTCCGTGCCCAGCAGTGGCCGGAGCGTCGCGCCATGTTCGAACGACTGGCGCATGTCGGTCAATCCCCGCGGGCGATGGTGGTGGCCTGCTCCGACAGCCGGGTCGACCCCACCATGATTTTCAACGCCGAACCGGGTGAGCTCTTCATATTGCGCAACGTCGCCAACCTGGTGCCGCCGTACCAGCCCGACCTTGCATTCCACGCCACCAGCGCCGCACTCGAATTTGCCGTGCGGGTACTGGAGGTGACCGACCTCATCGTGATGGGCCATGCGATGTGTGGCGGCATCGGGGTTCTGCTGCGCGGCCCACCGTCCGGGGCCGGGGACTTCCTCATGCCCTGGATGCGCATCGCCGAGCCGGCGAAGCGGCGTGCGCTGGCGCGCGCGGGCGACGGCGGCGATCCGCAGACCGAATGCGAGCAGGAATCGGTCAAGTTGTCGCTGGAGAACCTGCTGACATTTCCGTGGATCGGTGAGCGCGTGGCAGCGGGTCAGCTCAAACTGACCGGCAGCATCTTCGATATCCGCTCCGGAGTGCTGGCGCTGCTCAATCCCGATGGCAGCTTTGTTCCCGTGGATACGCGCGAGAGCTCGCGCTAGTCAGCTGCCGGCAGCGCACTTTTTGCCGCCACGAATTCGAGAATCAGCGGCAGCACGGGAGGCTTTTTGCGTAGCGGCGAAAAAGCTGCAGCCAGATCGCCATGGCTTGCTCCCGGAAAATACTGCGCCGACACATCATCACCGGCTGCTTCAAGGCGCGCGGCCAGGCTGCGCGTATTGTTGGGGCTCACACGCTTATCGGCCAGTCCGTGCATGAGCAGCATGGGCGGCGCATTGGCGCGGACATAATTGATCGGCTGGGAACGGTAGAATTGCGCGGGCGGCGCGAATGCATCATTCAGGTAGGCATCGGTGAAGGGAAGGAAATCGTAGGGCCCGGAGAGGCCGACCACGCCACGAACCCAGCGGTCATCGCCCCCGACCTGCTGCAGATATTCCTGGTCCAGTGCCAGCAATACCGCGATGTGCGCGCCGGCCGAATGTCCCATGAGGAACAGCCGCGACGGATCCGCGCCCCACTCGCGCGCGTGCGCGCGGGTGAAGGCAACGGCGGTCGCCGCATCGCGCATGAATTGCGGAAATCGCGCCCTGGGATACAGCGTGTAGTTGGGGATTACCGTGGCAATTCCGGCGGCCGCCAGCGCCGCGCCCACAAACCGGTAATCCGCCTTGTCGCCCGAGTTCCAGCCGCCGCCGTAGAAAAACACCACCAGCGCCGATGGCGCGCGGTGCTCGGGCAGGTACAGATCGAGTCGATTCGCCGCCGAGGGACCGTAAGCGATGTCCGTGTGTCGCGAGTAATCCTGGAAGGTCGAGGCGGTGTTCAGCGCGAACAGCCCGACGGCGGTACAGGCGTTCAGGCAGCAGATCAGGGCGCAGATCAAGCCAGGCGCAAGCCACCCACGGTTCATCCGCGTCTCAACCCGACCGCGTGATTCGCAGCGCACCCTTCTCCAGGTGCAGATACTCGTAGCTCGCATCGGAAAATTCGCGCTGCCAGGCAGCAGCCATCGCACGCTCGGCCGGTCGCGCCGCATCGTCGAGCAACACGAGGGCCCCTGGAGCCAGCCGGCTCCAGAAAAACGGCAGTGACGGATAGCGGATATCGGCGCGCAGCGCCGTCGGCGGTCCGTCAATGAGCAGCAGATCCACCTCAGACAGGTCGGAAAGGACCCGCGTGTCATACCAGGGACGCGCGATGCCTTCGAATTTCATCTCGGTCAGCGCCGCGAATCGCAGCTCGACCCAGTCTCCAAGGCCCTGGCGCTGCAGCTGCTCGCGGGTCTGTGCAGCGTAGGCTTCATCTGCGTCGATCGATACCAGACGGCCCGCGCCGTTGCTGCGCAGCGCCGCGGCGATCACCAGCGTCGATACGCCTGAGCCGAGTTCCACCAGGCGCTGCGGCCTGCGGGCCGCGATGGCGCGCATCAGTTCACCCAGCAGATCGGTCGATGCCGCCCATCCGCCTGGCAGCGGCAGCGGCGCCCCGCCCTCGAGAATCCGGAACACATTGTGTGTCTCCCACACATGCCGTTCCTGCCGGCGCACCATGGAACGCAACCGTCGCAGCTTGCGCGCCAGCGCCCAGGCGCCAACCGCGCCCAGACTCATCGTCACGAGCAATAAAACGATCAACACAGTCGTCGCGGCCATACGGATCAACCGGCAGTGTGATGAAGATAGAGGAAGGTCGCAACGATGCCGGCCAGTGCCAGCACCGCGAGTTCAGTGGCAGGTCTGCGGCAGGCGCGCACACTTCCGAATACGAGCGCATACACGGCCTTGAGCAGATTGTTCGACGAGGCTGCAATCAGTATGGCCGCGCACAGTGAGCTGACCGGCAGCGCCGTGACACCGCCCTGCGAGAGACTGAGCACGAAGGGGTCGATATCCGCTGCGCCGGTGATGGCAGCCAGCGCAAACACACCGCGCTGCCCGAAGCCATCCCGAACCCAGTTCGACAGCACCGCCACCACGACGAACAGTGCCGCAAATCCAAGCGCGGTCGCCAGCTGCAGCGGGTTGGGCGCCGGCACGTGACTGAGCGGCGTGGCGCCGGCCGGCTGCGGACGCAGCCAGTCGATGAGCGCAATCACGGCCCCCAGCAGCGCGAGCCCCGCCAGCGCCGGCAGCAATTGACGCGCGAGAGTCCAATCGAACACCGCAACGATGACGCCGATGCGCAAGTACATGATCACCGTGGCGATGATGATGCCGACGGAAAATTCCCGGCGCGACTGACCGGCGGCGCGCTGCTGGCGCGCCAGCGCCACGGTGGTCACGGTCGATGAATACAGTCCGCCGAGAACCGCCGGCAACAGCGCGCTCGAGCGTGCGGGCAGATAGGTCTGCAGCAGGTAGCTGATGTAAGACAGGGTCGAGGTGGCGACCAGCGCCAGCCAGACCTGGTATGGCGTGATGGGTGTCCAGGCGACGATCGCATGCCGAGGCACCAGCGGCAGCACGACGCCGATCAGAATGAGGAACTTTCCGAGAGTGAAGATCTCGTTGGGCGCGATCTGGCGCACCAGTCGATGCAGCGGTTCGCGGCTCTCGATCAGGATGACCGCCAGCACGGATGCCGCCAGCACCACCCAGGGCGGCTGGGTAATCGCCGCCGGGCCGAGTGCATAAGCCAGCACGCTCGCGGTCGGGATCATGAGGCTGGGACGCGAGCCGTTGTCGCGCAGCGCACCGGACAGGTGAGCGTATTGCCACAGGCCCACTGTGGCGAGTCCAACGACGAAGGGCAGCAGCGAGGTCGGCTGCAGCAGAAACAGCAGACTCCCCACCGTTGCCAGCAGCGGGAAGGTGCGGATGCCGCCCGGGTTGTCGCTGGCTTCCACCTTGTAGACCCCCTCGAAAGCGAGGCCGACGAAGATGGCCATGGCCAGCGCCAATCCCAGCCGTCCGGCCAGTTCGATCGATGGCAGCTCACCAATCATTTCGTCAAATCCTCCTGTCGCCGCCATTATTCCACGGCCGCCGCTAAATCATTGTTTTATATGTACGGCGCGACCGCCGTTGGCCGCGCCGGCGGATGCGAGCGGTTGCTGGCCAGGGAACGCGGAATTAAGATGATTCAAATAATTCGCACCGCCAACGGGTCTCAATATGCGGCCAATGCACTGGATAATCGCGGGCCTATCGATCGCGGGTCTTGGCACCGTGCTGTCAGCCGGGGCCGCCGATTCCGCCAAGGCCGCCGATCCCATCAAACTCAATATCAAACTCGGGCTCTGGGAAATCGCGACGCAGGCGAACATCAGCGGCGCGCCGCCCATCCCCGAGGACGCGCTGGCGAAGATGTCGCCCGAACAGCGCGCGCATATGCAGGCAGCCATCGAGGCCAGCATGGCCCAGGTGGCCAAGCCGAGGCTGGCCAAGCACTGCGTCACTCAGGAGAAGGTGGCGCAGGGATTCAACCTCGATCGCCAGCACGACAGCGCCACCTGCCAGAAGAAGTTGGTCACCAATACCTCCACCGAACTGCAGCTGAGTGAGACCTGCCCCGAGTCGAATGGCTCGACCAGCATCGATGAGCATATTCAACTCAGCGGTTCCGATCAGGTGGCCGGCACCGTGCATTTCGTGAAGAGCACTGGCGGCAAGAGCATGACGGTTGACAGCACCATCAAGGGCCAATGGCTTAGCGCAAGCTGCGGCGACATCAAGGATTTCGAGCTCGAAAAATAATGCGCCTGTACCAGCCACGCGCATCAACAACAGGGAGTGATCGTGGATATAAATAAAATAATTGCGCGCGCCAAGGGCATCCTGCTGACGCCCCGTACCGAATGGCCCGTCATCGCCGCGGAGCCGGAAACCGTGGGGGGCCTGTTCAGCGGCTACATCCTCGTCATGGCCGCGATACCGGTGATCATTCATTTCCTGTCGAGCAGCGTGATCGGCGAGTCGAATTTCCTGCTCGGCTCCTTCCGCCTGCCCCTCGCGGTGGGACTGGAAATCGCGGTGGTGGGCTACGTGTTCTCGCTGATCGGCGTGTTCGTACTGGCGCTGATCGTCGAGGCGCTGGCGCCCACTTTCGGCGGCGAGAAGAACCGGGTGCAGGCACTCAAGATCGTCGCCTATTCGTATACGGCGGGATGGGTGGCCTCGATCATCGGCATCGTACCGGGTCTGGGGCTGATCTCAGCGCTCGCGGGTCTCGTATACGGACTCTACCTGCTGAATCTCGGCCTGCCCTTCACGATGAAATGCCCGCCGGAGAAATCACTCGGTTATACGGTGGTTTCGATCATCGCCGCCATCATCGTGTACCTGATCATCGGCATGGCGATGCGGCCGTTCTATACGTCAGCATTCGGCTTGGGTCACAGCTTCGGCGGCCTGCACCAGAGCGACGGCACCGCGGGCGCGTTCGCGAGCGGCACTGCCGGCGCGGCACTGCAGGACTACGCCAAGCGTCTGCAGGATGCATCCAGCAAGCTCGATGCCGCCCAGAAATCCGGCGATCCGAACGCCAAGGCCGATGCCGTGAGCCAGATGATGGGCGCCGCGCTCGGCGGCGGCGGCAAGGTCGAATCGCTGCCGCCCGATCGCATCAAACCCTTTCTGCCCGACACGCTCAACGGGCTGCCGCGCACACAGGCGGCCGCGGAACGCAATGCCGCGCTCGGGATGCAGATCTCGAAGGCAACCGCGACTTACTCGGACGGCGCCAATCATCGGCTCGACCTCGAAATTACCGACACCGGCTCGCTCAAGGGGCTGGTGGGCTTCGCTGCCGGCTGGGGCGGCGTCGAGCAGGAGAGTGAAAACGACCAGGGCTATGAGAAGACCTATAAGAACAACGGCCAGATCATGCACGAGAAATGGAATAAGCAGACCGGCAGCGGCGAATTCGGCGTGGTGGTAGCCGACCGGTTCTCAGTCGATGTTTCCGGCAGCGCCGCCAGCATCGACGACCTGAAGGCAGCCGCGGCCAGCGTCAATATCAGCGGCCTCGCAGCGCTCAAGAACGAGGGCGTCAGCTCCAATCAGTAGCCCGAGCGACTCGGCACAGGGCATCCGCTATAATCCGTCGGACGAATATAAAGGGCGAACCGGGAGCGTCGCCGCAGCTGGCGTGCCCCAAGGCTTGGGAGTCAGCCAAATGTATGACAAGAAGTCATTTCACCTTCTCGCACCCAGCGTCGGCTGTTTGATCCTCGGGATGCTGCCCGCGCTTGGCTGGGCGCAGGGCGTCACCGGTTACCAGGCAGGCCAGGGAGGCAGTCCCGTGCAGGGCGCCGCCGGCACCAGCACCAGTACCGGTAACCCGTCCATCCAGCATTGCGACAAACCCATGGGCGCCATCGCCGTGGTCGAGCCGCAGGACTTCGCGCTGCAATCGTTGCTGCGCTACAACCTGCAGTCACCCGTGCCGCTGATCCGCATGATGATCCAGCAGTCCAACTGCTTCATCGTGGTCGAACGCGGCGTCGCCATGCAGAATATGAAGCAGGAGCGCGCGCTGTCGGGCACCGGCGAACTGCGCTCCGGCTCCAATATCGGCGGCGGACAGATGGTGGGAGCGGATTTCATACTGACACCCAACGTAGTGTTCTCCGAAAAGAATGCCGGCGGAATCGGTGCGGGACTGGCGGGGCTGGTACCCGGCGTCGGTGGTGCCCTGGCCGGCGCAGCCGCGGGCGGCCTTAAGTTCAAGGAGGCGCAGACCAGCATGCTGGTGGCCGATTCGCGCAGCGGCGTGCAGGTGGCATCGGCGGAAGGCAGCACCAAAAAGGCCGACCTGAGCCTCGGCGGCGCCCTGTTCGGCGGCGGCGGCGGCGGCGGCGCGGGCGGTTATGGTAATACCAACGAAGGCAAGATCATCGCCGCCGCGTTTCTGGACAACTATTCCAAGATCGTGCAGGTCGTCAAGGACGATCCCAGCCTGCAGCGCAACGTCGGCACGCTCAAGCAGGAAGCCGGCACGGTCATCACCGCCGGCGCGGTGTTTGCCGAAGGCGATATCGTGGTGCCGAAAATTCCCAATATCAAAGTGCTGGCGGCTGCCGATGACAGCGCCAAGCCAACCGGTACACTCGGCCGGGGCGAGCAGCTCGTGGTCATCGGGGCCGAGCAGAACGGCTACATCAAGGTTCAGGGCGGTGCGGTCAGTGGCTGGGTCAAGAAGGTGCTATTGACGCGCCAGGATTAACGCTATGACTTCCTCCAGCGATGAGCATGTGACATCGATCGACGCCGCCACCAAGATGCGGCCGATCGTGACTGGAGAGGTCGCACCCACGGCGCCGGCGAACTCGGCGGCGACGCTGCCGTTGAGCGAAGAGCCCAAGCTCATCGATGACCGCTACGACATCGAGGCGCGGCTCGGCGTTGGCGGCATGGGCGCGGTCTATCGCGCACGCGATCGCCTCATGCAGGAGGCCAACGACCCTGATCCCTACATCGCGCTCAAGCTCATTCTCGATTCGGTGCAGGATCCACAGGCCTCGATCGCGCTGCAACGCGAGGCGAGGCGCGCGCAGACCCTGAATCACATCAACATCGTGCGCGTGTTCTATTTCGGTCGCGACAAGGACGGTCGCTACTACCTGACGATGGAGCTGCTGCGCGGCAAGTCGCTTGAACAGAAGCTGCGCGATGAGCCGGGCCCCATGTCGCTGGCGGCGGCGCTGCCGTTGATAGAAAAAGTCTGCTCCGCATTGAGCTACGCGCATGCGCAGGGCATCGTCCATTCGGACATCAAACCGAGCAATGTGTTCATTACCGATGACGGCGAACCCAAGCTGCTCGACTTCGGCATTGCCTCGCCCATGCGCTCGGCCAGTGGACGCGAAACCCAGTTCAATCCGCGCAGCCTGGGGGCGCTCTCGCCCAACTACGCCTCGATCGAACAATTCCTGGGGATGGATGCCGATCCGCGCGATGACGTCTACAGCGTCGCCTGTCTCACCTACGAACTGCTGAGCGGCCAGCGTCCCTACGGCGGGGAGGTCGCGCCGCGCGCGCTCGAGCACAACCTGACGGCCAAGCCGATTCGCGCGCTCTCGCGCGCCCAGAACGAGATCCTTGCCGCCGCGCTGTGCCTGCATCGCAAGGATCGCACCGCGACCATCGATGCCTTCATAGGGGCACTGAAGGAAGCCGGTGCGCGTACCGCCAAGCTGCGACGGCGCATCTGGATTGCAGCCCCTGCCTGCGTGGTGCTCACGGCCGCAGCCGGCACCTTGATCTACGATCGCGCCCAGCCGGCGCACGCGGACAAAGTCGCGCCGGCAGCGGCCGCCTCTCCCACATCGACTGCATCGACCGCGCCGGCACCCGTGCCGGCACCCCTGCCGACCGCACCGGCGGGCGCCGCCGCGCAGGCGCCCACGGACCCGGCGGATGCCGCACGACTACAGGCGATCGCCGATCAGGCAAAATCCGAGGAAGCCGCGCGCCTCAAGGCGGTCGATGAGCTCTATCAGGCCGAGAAGAGCGCGCGCCTCAAGGCGGTCGAACAGGAAGCCCGTGCCGAAGCGGCGGCGCGCTTGAAGGGTATCGACCAGGTCAATCAGGCGCAGATGAACGCGCAACCGCCTCCCTACCCCAGCGCCCAGGATGATGCGGCCGCCGCACAGCGACAGCAGCGACGCCAGCAACAGCAAGCGTGTGCATTTTCCAAAGACCGCTGCTAGCTCCGACCTGACCGCCTGCCGATGCACGTGACGCTGGCCGTGCTGGCCACGGTCGGTTTCATCGCCGGCGTGCAGAACTCATTGGCGGGCGGCGGCTCGTTTCTGACTTTCCCCGTGCTGCTGCTGAGCGGACTGTCCCCGCGGGCCGCCAACATCACTTCCGCGGTCGCGCTATTTCCGGGACAGCTCATGACCGGCTACGGCTCGCGCCGCGACGTGGCTGGAATCCAGGGACTGAGCGTGCGAGCGCTGTTCGTGATCAGCCTGGCCGGCGGTGGGTTCGGTGCGCTGCTGTTGCTGGCGACCCCCTCAGATTTTTTTACGGCGATGGTGCCATGGCTGGTGCTGTTTGCGACCGCTGTGTTTGCCTGGGGCAGCTTCGTGCGCGATCCCGCCTCAGCGCGGCACCGATTGAACCGCTCATCGGCGATCATCGTTCAGTTGGCAATCGCGCTGTACGGCGGCTACTTTGGCGGCGGCATCAGCATCCTGATGCTCGCGACGCTGACGATGTCCGGCTGGTCGGTGCGCGGCGCGTGGGCCACCAAGAATCTACTGGCCGCGGTCATGAATGCGGCGGCCGTAGCGATTTTTGCATTTTCGCGCGATGTCGCCTGGAAGCAGGTCGCGGCGCTCGGTGCCGGCGCGATCGTCGGCGGACAAGTGGGTGCCTACGCGTTCAGGCGCGTGAATGAAAAGGTGCTGCAGATCTGCATCGTACTGCTCGGCCTCGCCCTGGCGGTCGGGCTGTTCTGGCGTGCAGGCCGGCTGCCCTAGCCGTTTTGGCCCAGCAGACGCACTTCGTGCTGCGGGTAGGGAATGACGATCCCGCGGCCCCGGAATGTCTCGACGATGGCCTTGTTGATTTCACCGGTGGCGTCGCCAAAATCCGCCACGCTCACCCAGGGCTTCACGGCCACCACGACTGCTGAGTTTCCAAGCTGCGTGGTCTGGATGAAGGGCGCCGGATCCTTCAGCACGCGAGGATTGCTGCGCAGGATTTCCTGAATGGCCGCAAGCGCTGAATTCAGATCGGTGTCGTAGGCGACCCCCACGGCGACATCCAGCTGCCGGATGCGGCCGTAGTTGTGCAGGATCTCGCCCACCACCTTGCGATTCGGAATCACGATCATGGAACGGTCGGTGTGGCTCAGCGTGGTGCTGAACAGCGTGATGGTTTCCACCTGCCCTTCGACTCCGACGATCTGCACGTACTGGCCAACGCGAAACGGCTTGGTGAAGATTATGGTAAGCCCCGCGGCGACATTACTCAGTACGCCCTGGGTGGCCAATGCCACCGCGGCGCCCGCGACACTGAGTCCGGCCAGCAAAGGCAGCAGTTCGACGCCCATATTCTGCAGCGCCATGATCACGAACAGCATCACCACCAACAGCCGCACGACGCGCATGAGCAGCATTCGTACGGGCGGTTCCAGATCGATCCGGCTCAGGGCGCGCGCAAACCAGCGCGCCACCCAGCGGCTGACCACGAAACCCGCGATCAGTATCAGCGTCGCAACCAGTAGCTTGGGCCCAAAGCGCACTGCCAGATCCAGCAGCGTGCCCTTCGCCTGATCGATAGCCGCAAATTGATCG
>Ga0181522_10000143_pt1 | contig 57480 bp, 55 predicted proteins | sample PEATcosm2014_Bin_27_FD_121103 | JGI IMG/M metagenome (GOLD analysis project Ga0181522, IMG submission 121103) | Peatland microbial communities from MTU Mesocosm Facility, Houghton, MI, USA - PEATcosm2014_Bin05_10_metaG | ecosystem: Environmental > Terrestrial > Soil > Wetlands > Peat | place...
CACCACCGCCCATGATCCTGGCGCTCGAGACGAGCTGCGACGATACCTGCGCGGCGCTCGTCGGGACCGGTGGGGAGATCCTCGCCAACGTGATCTCCTCGCAGGAGGTGCACGCCCGCTTCGGCGGCGTCGTACCGGAGATCGCCTCCCGCCACCACCTGGAGCTGGTCAACGCGATCGTCGCAGAGGCGCTGCGGGAGGCCGGCAGGACCCTCGACGACGTCGAGCTGGTCGCCGCCACGCAGGGCCCCGGCCTGATCGGGGCGCTGCTCGTGGGGCTGACGACGGGCAAGGCCCTTGCCGCCGCCCGCGAACTGCCCTTCGCGCCCGTCGACCACATCCAGGGCCACGTCGCGGCCAACTTCCTGACCGGCCCGGACGGCCCCTTCGAGCCGCCCTTCCTGTGCCTGATCGCGAGCGGCGGGCACACCCTCCTGGCCCACGTCCGCGAACACGACGGTTTCCAGGTGCTCGGCCGCACCCTCGACGACGCCGCCGGGGAGGCCTTCGACAAGGGCGCCCGCATGCTCGGCCTCGGCTTCCCGGGCGGTCCCGCCCTCTCGCGCCTGGCCGCGGACGGCGACCCGAGCGCCTACGTCTTCCCCGGCTCGCCGGGCGAGCGCAGCCGCCGCGCCCACCGCAAGCCCTTCGCCGACGGGCTGGACTTCTCCTTCGCAGGCCTGAAGACGGCCCTGCTCTACAAGGTCCGGGAGCTCGGGGAGGGGGATCAGGGGGAGGGGACCGCGGTCAAGGAGCACTCGGCCAACCTCGCCGCCTCCTACCAGGCGGCCATCGTGAACAGCCTGATCGAGCGGACCGAGCGGGCGCTCGATCAGACCGGGCTGACGCGCCTTGCCATCGGCGGCGGGGTTGCTGCCAACAGCGAGCTGCGCAGACAGGTGGGGGAGCTGGGGGTCGATGTGCACGTGCCCGCGCTCAGCCTCTGCACCGACAACGCCGCGATGATCGCCAGCGCCGCGCGGTATGGGCGTCGGCTCGACTACCCGGATTACCTGGCGCTGGACGCCTACGCGAGCGGGGAGCGGGCCGTGTGAGGAGCGAAGGATCGGAGTCCTACAGGCTTGGCGGGCGCGCCGGATGCAGAGGCTTGCCCAGACACGTGTGGTAGGTGCGGGTGCCGCTCAACACCCGGCCAGTGCTCGTGACGACCGTGATGCGCGCAACGTAGCGGCCCTTGGGCAGGCCGCGAAGATCGATCGTCGCGTGCTCCCGCCTGCCGTGCAGCACCTTGACGGGCTTGCCGTTCAGTTCGACCGTGACGAGCCTGTAGAGCAGATGGGCGATGTGCAGGACGTGGATAGTGAACCTGCGACGGCTGAGGCACGTCGTGTTGGCAGGAGCCGTGACGACGCCTTCGGTGCCCGGGACCGAGACGGGCGGCGGTTCGGCCGCGTCGGTCGGGCAGGGGCCGTTGATCCTCTTGGTGACGGTCGTCTGGGTCAGGCCGCCCAGCCCAGCGAAGGTGAATTCAGCCTTGTAGGGCAGATATCCGAGGGGGCAGGATTCCGGCATCCTCATGAAGTACAGGGGTTGGCCGTCCCGGAGCAATCCCGAGCCGATCGTGATGTCGGCCGACCTGGTGGAGGCGTCCTGTGCGCCGGGGACCGTTTCCACGAGCGGCTCCGTGATCTTGAGCTGATCGCCGTACTCGCCGCCGGACGCCGTCAGCAGACGTACCGGGGAAATCACTTCCAGCAGCACCGGCGAGTGGCCGAAGGTGAAGAAGGTGAGGCCCCCGCCCGGGGCGTAGAAGGCCTGGGTCGTCGTCATCTCGGGGACCACTTCTTTACCGAAGGCGACATAGCGGTCGCTCTTCCCGACGGGTCCTGCGGTCGATCCTCGCGGACAGCCCTTGGGGCCAGGCCCATTGGGTTCGAGGGTTTCCCGGAGGCAGGTGGGAAAGCCCACCAAGTCGAGCTTCATGCCCTGGGGCAGTTCCAGCGCGACGCCGATCAGAGGTGCCGGGAAGCCCCCGTATTCCGTTCCCGCGATGTCGTATCCCAGGCTGAGCATCGCTCCCGCGCCTGCCGAGTAGCCCGTGCCCTGAAAGCCGGGGATCGGCAGAGGGGTGACATCGACGGTGACGGCCGGGGCGGCCTCGGCGTTGCTCGCCGCCAGCAGCAGGGCAAGCAACGCCGTCAACGTCGCTGTGGCTGCCCGCCGGCTCACGATTCAGACCATATCCGGCTTCTCCCGGACGGATTCGTGAAGATGTTGCTGCGCAGTGGAGCGCCTGCCATGTCAACGCTGACTGTCTACTCCAAGCCCGACTGCCACCTCTGCGAGGATGCGATGGCCGTCCTGCGCCGCCTACAGGGCGAGCTGGGCTTCGAGCTGCGCGAGATCGACATCACGACTGAGGAGGCCCTGCACCGCGCCTACTTCGACCGCATCCCGGTCGTCTGCGACGAGGACGGCGAGGAGCTTTGTGAATACGTCGTTTACGAGCCGGCGCTGCGGGAGCGACTAGAGTCACGGCGATGAGCTACGGAGAACCGGCGGCAGGGACGGTGTCGGCCAGAAACGACGGCGGGTCCTCGGCGGAGCGCCTGTCCTTGGGGGTCGCTGCACGCCTGTCCCGCTACCTGCAGGTGCTCACGCAGGCCAAGAAGATGGGCAAGGAGACGATCTCCTCGCAGGAGCTCTCCGACTACACCCACGTCAACTCCACCCAGATCCGGCGCGACCTGTCGGGCTTCGGCAAGTTCGGCAAGCGGGGGGTCGGCTACAACGTCGAGGCCCTCGTCTCGCAGATCCGCAAGATCCTGCGCACGGCCGGGCAGCACAACATCGCCCTGATCGGCGCCGGGCACCTGGGCCGGGCGATCGCGGGCTCGGAAATCTTCGCCGACCACGGCTTCAGGGTCGTCGCCATCTTCGACAGCGACCCCGCCAAGATCGGCAGCCAGGTCGGTGCCCAGAGCATCCGCGACATCGCCGAGCTGCGCCAGGTCGTGGAGGACGAGGACATCGTCGTCGGCGTGCTGGCCGTGCCCAACCAGGCCGCCCAGGGCCTGGCCGACGAGCTCGTCGACGCCGGCGTGAAGATCATCTTCAACTACTCCGAGTCGCTGCTGGACGTACCCCCCGAGGTGACCGTCCACACCTCCAGCCCCGCAGTCGATCTCCTCTACGCGCTGTACTTCTACCTGACCTGAGAGGCGCCGCAGGGCCGGCCCTCCCCGAGACCCAGGCCACTCCCCAAGCACCCAGCCATGGACAGCTCAGACCTAGACCTGGCCCACGAGCGCTTCGAGGCCGCCGAGGACCTCACGGTCGGGCTCGAGGAGGAGTTCTCGATCCTCGACCCGGTCACGCTCGACCTCGTCCCCCGCTATGAGGAGCTGCGGGCGCTGGCCGACGCAGACCCCGGCCTGCAGGGCGCCGTCGCAGGCGAGCTGATCTCCTCCGAGATAGAGGTCATCTCCGGGCCCGGGCGCAACCTGGCCGACGCCATCGCCCGCCAGCGCGAGCGCAGGGCCAGGCTGTTCGCCCTCGTCGCCGGGCAGGGAGCCGTCCTGGGCGCCACCGGCACCCACCCCTGGGCCGACTACCGCAAGCAGCCGATCATCGACACCGAGCACTACCGCCGCGTCGCCGACGGCCTCAAATACGTCGCCTGGCGCAACAACACCTTCAGCCTGCACGTACATGCGGGCTGCAGGGACATCGACAGGGCCGTGAAGGTCTGCGACCGCCTGCGTCCCGTGCTGCCGCTGCTGCTCGCCGTCTCGGCCAACTCGCCCTTCCTGGACGGCCGCGACAGCGGCCTTCACTCGGCCCGCACGCAGAGCTTCACCAAGAGCTTCCCCCGCTGCGGCATCCCCGACCCCTTCGGCGGCTGGGACGCCTACAGGGCCTACGTCGAGTTCCTGCTTCAGACGCGCTCGATCGTCGAGTTCACGCAGGTCTGGTGGTCTGTGCGCCCGCACTTCAGCTTCGGCACCGTCGAGGTGCGCATCTGCGACTGCCAGGCCACGGCCCAGGAGTCAGAGGCGATGGCCTGCCTGATCCTCGCCTGCATCGCCCAGGCCATGCGCGACGTCGACGAGGGCGTCCCGTTCGCCGACCCCGCCCCGCGGCTGGTCGAGGAGAACATGTGGCGGGCCATCCGCTACGGCCTGGACGGGCTGCTGATCGACCTGGACAGGGCCGAGGAGTACCCGGCCCGCGCCGCCATCGAGCGCCTCGCCGCCTGGACCGAGCCCGTCCGAAGCGAGCTGTCGATCGAGCTGTCCTTCCCCGAGCGCAACGGCGCCCAGCGCCAGCGCGAGATGATCTCGGCCGGCGCGAGCCGCGAGGAGGTCTTCGCGGCCAGCGTCGCCGAGACGAGCAGAAGCTACTCACAGGAGGTACCTGCATGAGCACAGAGCAAGGTGTCCCGCCCGCCGGCGCGCCCAGCGAAGAGGAGCTGAGGGCCGCCTACGAGGCCGAACTGGCGCGCATCACCGCCACCGACATGATCGCCCAGTCGGCCGTCTCCCTGCTGAACATCGGCGCAAGGAGGATGGGCCCCCCGCACGGAGCGCCGCCCGAGCAGGCAGCGGCCGCCGGACGGGACCTCGAGCAGGTCCGCGACGCGATCGACGGAGCCCGGGCCCTGCTGGGGATCCTCGAGCGCCGCATCCCGGGCGAGCTCGGCCCGCTGCGCGACGCCCTCTCGCGCCTGCAGATGGCCTACGCGGCCGAGGTCGGCAAGGGCGAGGCGGGGGAGGGCGCACAGGCCCCGGCCGCCGGGCAGCAGCCCACGTCCGGCACAGGCGCAACGCCACCGGCGCAGGGGCCCGCAGCACCCGCCGAGGACCACGCCCAGAAGGGCCCCGGCCCGGCCGAGTCCAGTGGCCGGCTGTGGGTTCCCGGTCGCTGATCGGGCGCCAATCGGCACAGCAGACCTCATCGCGCCGCCCGGCACGGTAGACTGCGCCCGCGTTTGGCGCCGGGTCGTCGCTTGCCCTGAGCGCTCCGGCCGACATACGTGCGCGCGATCGATCCTCGCGCGGCACTCCAATCTGACCGCGGAGGATTTCTGTTGAGCAGCTTCTTGACGAACCATGGGGTCGTCGTCGCCCTCGTTTGCGCCGCTTGTGCGGTTGCCTACGGACTTCTCACGACACGCTCGCTGCTGACCCTGTCAGCGGGCAACGAGCGCATGCAGAGCATCTCGAAAGCCGTCCAGGAGGGGGCACAGGCCTACCTGAACCGACAGTACGCGACGATCGCGATGGTCGGGGTGGTGCTGTTCGTGGCGCTCATCTTCGTCCAGAACATCGCCGTCGCCGGAGGCTTCGCGATCGGAGGGATCCTGTCCGGCTCCACCGGCTACATCGGCATGAACGTGTCGGTGCGCTCCAACGCCCGCGTCGCCGAGGCGGCCAGGGGCGGCGTTACGCCGGCCCTGCGGGTCGCCTTCCGCGGCGGCGCCACGACGGGCATGCTGGTCGTCGGCCTGGCCCTGCTGGGCGTGGCCGGCTACTACGGCGCGCTGACGGCGATCTTCAACGACAGCGCCAAGACGACCGCCGACGCGCTCGTCGGCCTCGGCTTCGGCGGCTCGCTGATCTCAGTCTTCGCCCGTCTTGGCGGCGGCATCTTCACGAAGGCCGCCGACGTCGGAGCTGACCTGGTCGGCAAGGTCGAGGCGGGGATCCCCGAGGACGATCCCCGCAACCCGGCCACGATCGCCGACAACGTCGGCGACAACGTCGGCGACTGCGCCGGCATGGCCGCGGACCTGTTCGAGACCTACGCCGTGACGGCAGTGGCCGTGATCCTGCTCGGCATCCTGACCTTCCACGAGGCGACCAAAGTCGCGCTGTACCCGCTGGTCATCGGCGGCATCGCGATCATCGCCTCGATCATCGGCACCTACGCGGTCCGCACCAAAACGGACAACGTCGAGCGGGCGCTGATGCAGGGCCTGGCCGTCTCGGGCATCATCGCGGCGGCCGCCTTCGCACCGATCACCTACTGGCTGATGCGCGGCCTGACCTTCAAGTCCGCTCCGATCGTCGGCGGCGCGGTCAGCACACCGAAATGGTGGCACCTGTACCTGTGCTCGCTGATCGGCATCGCCGTCACGGCGCTGCTGTTCGGACTGACGGAATACTACACCTCGACCCGTTTCGCCCCCGTCAAGAAAACGGCCAAAGCGTCCGTGACGGGGCACGCCACGAACATCATCCAGGGCTTCGCCTCGGGCCTTCAGGCGACGGCGCTGCCGGCCCTCGTGATCGTGCTCGGCGTGCTCGGCTCCTGGAAGCTGGCGGGTGGTGGCGTGACCGGCATCTACGGCGTCGGCGTGGCCGTCATGGGCCTGCTGTCGCTGACCGGGCTGATCGTCGCCCTGGACGCCTTCGGGCCGATCACCGACAACGCCGGGGGCATCGCCGAGATGGCCGACCTGCCCGAGGACGTCCGCAAGGTCACGGACCGCCTGGACGCCGTCGGCAACACGACCAAGGCCGTCACCAAGGGCTACGCGATCGGCTCTGCCGTGCTGGCGGCCGTCGTGCTGTTCGCCGGTTTCCAGAAAGAAATCGAAGCCAAGGTCGGTCACGCGATCTCCTTCGGCATCAACGAACCGCCCGTCCTGATCGGGCTGCTGCTGGGCGGCATGATGGTCTGCCTGTTCGCCTCGCTGTCGATCGAGGCCGTCGGGCGCGCCGGCGGCGCCGTCGTCGAGGAGGTGCGCCGCCAGTTCCGCGAGCACCCCGGGATCATGGAGGAAACCGAAGAGCCCGACTACGCCCGCTGCGTCGACATCGTCACCCGCACGGCCCAGCGCGAGATGATCCTGCCCTCGCTGCTGCCGATCGGACTGACCCTGATCGTGGGGCTGATCGACAAGCAGGCCCTGGGCGGCCTCCTGATCGGCGTCATCGTCGTCGGCTTCTTCTTCGCCGTCATGATGACCGCCGGCGGCGGCGCCTGGGACAACGCCAAGAAGCTCATCGAGGACGGCTCCTTCGGCGGCAAGGGCTCCGACGCCCACGCCGCCTCTGTCACCGGCGACACCGTCGGGGACCCCTTCAAGGACACGGCCGGTCCTGCCATCAACCCCATGATCAAGGTCGCCAACATCGTGGCGATCCTGATCATCCCGCTGATCACCTGAGCGGAGCGGCAGCGGGCGGCGCATGTTCGGGCGCGCCGCCCCACCGCCCTGCGAAGGGCCTAATCTCCGGGTAGATGAGCGGACGAGGAGTTCACCGAGGGGCGACGCTCGTGCTGTCGCTGGCGATGGTCGTCGTCGGCCTGGCCGTGCTGGGCGAGTCGATCGGCGAGCACACGGGCGGCCTGTCCTCGCGCCTGCTGCTGGGCGTCCTGTTCGTGGCCGCCGGCTGCGGCCGGCTGTACCTGCTGCACAGGCGCGGGAGCGGCACGTGAGCGACACCGGGGATCGGGACGCCGGGGAGGGTTCCTCCGGGCCGGCGGCGGGCCCACATCAAGCCGACGGCGCCCACCGCCTGCACGTGCCGGGGGAGGCCACGGCCGCCGAGCTGGCCGCCTCCGCCCGCTCGATGGCCAAGCGCTCGATCGGCTCGCCGATCCTCTTCACGATCGTCTACTCCTCGCTGGCCAGCGCCATCTACTTCTCCCTGGGCGTCATCGCCGGCCATGCCCTGGGGCTGACGCCGCTGGTCTTCCTGGTCGCGGCCCTGCTCTACACGCTGACGGCGATGACCTACGTGGAGGGGGCATCGCTGCATCAGGAGCGGGGCGGCTCGACGGTCTTCGCCCGCTACGCCTTCAACGAGCTCGTCAGCTTCGTGGCGGGCTGGGCGATCCTGCTCGACTACGTCATCCTGATCGCCGTCACGGCCTTCTCGGCGACCCAGTACCTGCAGGTCTTCTGGGGCAGGCTGGGCGAACGCGACGAGGCCCTGGGCCTGGCCCTGGCCTTCATCGGCCTCGTCGTCCTGTCCAACATCCGCGGCTTCGGCACCCGCCGCGCCAGGCGCGTCGGCGTGCTGCTGGCCGGCGACCTGCTGGTGCAGGCCTTCATCGTCGTGCTGGGGCTGATCCTGTTCTTCAACCCCCACACGCTGACGGCGCCGATCCACCTCGGCTCGGCCCCGAAGTGGTCTGACCTGATCTTCGCCCTGACGGTCGCCGTGATCGCCTTCACGAGCCTGGAGTCGGCCTCGGGGCTCTCCGGCGAGGTCCGCATCAGCAGGGCGGGACTGAAGCGCCTGGTCGCGAGCACGACCGGCACGGTCCTGTTCCTCTACGTCGGGATCGCCCTCGTCGCCGTCACGGCCCTGCCCGTCCACGACGGCCACACGGCCCTCGGCGGGCGCTACCTGGAAGCCCCGATGATCGGCGTCGTGGCCCACGTGCACCCGCACTGGCTGGAGGTGTGCCTGCGCTACCTGGTCGCCGGGATCGCCACAGTCACCCTGCTGGCAGCCGCCAACTCAGCCATGCTGGGCCTCTCGCGGCTGGCCTACTCGCTCTCGACGAACAGGCAGATCCCCAGCGGCCTGGGGCGCCTGCACCCGCAGCGCTCCACCCCCTACGTCCTGATCATCATCGCCGGGGTGATCGCGGCCGGCCTGGCGGCCTCGGAGAACCTCGACTTCCTGATCGGCATCTACGCCTTCGGGGCGACCCTGGCCTTCACGATCGCCCACCTGTCGGTCTGCCGCCTGCGCTTCACAGAGCCCCAGCGGGACCGCCCCTACAGGGTGCCATGGTCGGTGACCGTCAAAGGCGCCCAGCTGCCGCTGCCGGCCGTCTTCGGCGCCGTCGTCTCGGCCGGAGGCTGGCTGGCCGTGATGGTCGTGCACACGCCCGCCCGCTACGTCGGGCTGGGCTGGATGGCCTTCGGCATCGCCATGTACGTCCTCTACCGGCGCGCCGACGAAACCTCCCTGTTCAAGCGGGTCACGGTCTCGCCTCAGATCCTGCGGGCCGAGCCCGTCAGCGAACGTGACTACGGCTCCGTGCTGGTGCCCCTGTTCGGCACCGACCTCGACGACGACATCGTGCAGACGGCGGCCCTGCTGGTCTCCAGCGAACCGACCGACGAGGCAGCGATCGACAACGCCACGATCGAGGCGCTGTGGGTGTTCGTGATGCCGATGTCGCTGCCGCTGGACGCGAGCCTGCCCGAGTCCCAGCTGGCCCACGCCCGCCAGGTCCTGGCCAGGGCCAAGGCGGTGGGGGAGGAGTACAGCGGCGTGCAGGTCGCGACGGCCACCGTGCGGACGCGGCGAGCCGGCTTCGCGATCGTCGACGAGGCCCGCCGCAGGGGCGTGGAGGCGATCGTGCTGGGCGCCGAGGAACCCACCTCGATCCGCGGCGGGGGGCGCCTGGGCGGCCGCGGGGGACCGCTGGAAGGCTACGTCGGGGACATCACCAAGTACGTCATCCGCAAGGCCGGCTGCAGGGTCATCGTGACCGCCCCGGCCTCCCGCGACAAGCCCGTCGAGCTGGCCCGCCGGGGCCATCGCTCGGATGCGTCCATCGTCTAATCTGCGGCTATGGAGATCGAAGGGATGCGATGTTCGTCCTGATCGTCGGCGCCGGGCGCGTCGGCGCTGCCGTCGCCAAGCAGGCGCTTGCGGCGGGACATGAAGTCTCCGTGCTGGACGAGGACCCTCTCTCCCATGAGCGCCTGGACGCAGGGCAGACCCAGAGCTGGGAGGACTCCGGCGGGCAGTTCACCGTCGGCACGGCCCTCGAGACAGACGCCCTGATCCAGGCCGGGATCGAGCGGGCCGACGCCTTCATCGCCTCCACGGCGGGCGACAACACCAACCTCGTGATCGCCCAGATCGCCCAGAAGCGCTTCGGCGTGGCCAAGACGATCGTCCGCGTCATGGACCCGGCCCGGGCCGACTGGTACGGGGAGCAGGGCATGCTGACGATCTCCCCGACCAAGCACGCCATCGAGATGTTCGCCCGCACCCTGGCAGCGGACGCGAGCTGACGGCATGTACGCGATCATCGCCGGAGCCGGCAAGGTCGGCCGCAACCTCGCGCGGGAGCTGATCTCCAAGGAACACGAGGTCACCCTGATCGAGTCCGACCGCCGCTCCTACCTGGCCAACGAGGAGGAGTTCGAGCACGCCATCCAGTACGGCGACGCGACCGAGCTGTGGGTCCTCGAGCGGGCCGGCATCCAGCGGGCCGACCTCGTCATCGCCGTGACCGGCGACGACGAGGACAACATCCTCGTCTGCCAGGTCGCCAAGGAGAAGTACCTCTGCGATCGCGTCATCGCCCGCGTCAACAACCCCCGCAACCACGACCACTTCCGCCTGCTGGGCATCCAGCCGGCCGTCTCCGCGACCGACCTGATCCTGCGCCTGATCGAGCACGAGGTGCCCCGCTACGGGCTCGTGCACCTGCTGGCCCTGGAAGAGGAGCGCCTGGAGATCATCGAGTTGGAGGTCACCTCAGACGCCCCCACGATCGGCCAGCGGGTCGTCGACATCGCCCTGCCCGAGGGCTCCCTGATCATCTCCGTGCTGCGCGGCGGCACCGGCTTCGTGCCCAAGTCCGACACGACCATCGAGGAGGGCGACGAGGTCCTGCTCGTGCTGGACCCCGGCCTGGAGGAGGCCATCACGGCTTTCTTCGCCCCCAACGGGCACGGCGTCGGGTACTAGGGGCGACCCCTCCTTCGACTATCCTTGGACGCTCCTTCCGGGATGGTGTAATTGGCAACACGCGACACTCTGGATGTCGAATTTGGGGTTCGAGTCCCTGTCCCGGAGCTCTCGCAGGGGCAACTGGTCGGCGCCGGCGAGCACGCTGACATTCGCCGGCCCTGAGAGACACGCCTGCCACACGGCCGAGCTTGTTACCGGCTGGTGGACGGAGTTGACCAGCCGGGGACGGGGGAATATGGTCAGCACCGACGCCGACCGGCCGTTCGGGCCGTCGAGCGCGTCGCGAGGGACGACAACGCGAATCAGGGGGAGCCATGCCGAGGGAAGAGGGAGCAGGGCGGTCGGTTCGGGCGAGCAGGCGCAGGAGCGTGCTGACACGCCTCTTCGTGGCACTCGCGGCCGTGACGGTCGTGGCGTGCGCGAGCACGATGGCGGCGCTGGCCGGCGGCGGCGCGCCGGGGGTCGAAACCGAACACGTCAGCGGCCTGGGACGGACCGGCGCGGTCCTGAACGCCGTCGTGAACCCGAACGGCTCGCCCGTCGGCGAATGCTATTTCGAATACGGCACCTCGGAATCGAGCCTGAGCTCCGTCGCCTCCTGCTCCTACCTCCCGGGCGAACTCGAAACGCCCGTGCCCGTCTCAGCCACGCTGGCGGGCCTGGCCGAATCGACCACCTACTACTTCCGCATCCACGCCAAGAGCACGGCGGGAGAAAGCTCGGGCACGATCCGCTCCTTCACGACCATGCCGAGCGCGCCCGTGGCCAACACCGAATCGGCAGCTACGATCGGTCGCACCGGCGCCACCTTCAGCGCCTACGTGACGCCTGATGACTCCGAAGTCACAGAATGCTTCTTCGAATACGGGACCGTCCCGGGCGAACTGAGCGACCGCGTCGCCTGCTCGCCCTCGCCCGGCGCAGGCAGCGAACCCGTCTCCGTCCACGGGTCCGTCAGCGGCCTGGCGGAAAGCACCGTCTACTACTACCGGGTGGTCGCGCGCAACGGCTACGGCAGCGAACACGGCGGGCGCACGAACTTCGAAACCCTGCCCAGCAGGCCGAAGGCCAACACCGAACCGGCCGCCGCCGTCGCGCACACGACAGCGACGCTGCGCGGGTTCGTCACGCCCAACGGGGGCAGCGTCGAAAGCTGCTCCTTCCAGTGGGGGTCCAGCTCGATCGAAGAACACACGGTGCCTTGCGAACAGGTGAGCATCGGCAGCGGCGAAACGCCGGTCGCCGTGACCGCCAACCTGACGGGCCTGGCCGAAAGCACGACCTACCACTTCCGCCTGCTGGCGAGCAACAGCCACGGCACCGGCATGGGCGGCTCGGAGGGCTTCACGACCCTGCCCTACCTGCCCAAAGTGATGATCCAGCGGCCCGGGGAACTGTCCGACGAATCGGCCGTGCTGAGGGCGAAGATCAATCCCCAGGACGAGGCCGTCAGCGAATGCCGCTTCGAATACGGAACGACGCCGGGGCTGGGCTCGCTCGCGCCCTGCAACCTGCTGCCCGAAGCCGGCGAACGATGGGTCCAGGTCAGCGCACCCGTCGGCGGCCTCGCCTCCAGCACGACCTATCTCGTGCGCGTGCGGGCCCGGGACGCCTCCGGTGTCACCTACAGCAAGCTCGAAAGCTTCACCACCTACCAGCCAGGTCTCGCGCCGATCGTGAGCAAGATCAAACCCGGCAAAGGCAGCTCCGCCGGCGGCACGGCAGTGACCGTCAAAGGCGAAAACCTGCAGGGTGCCACGGGCGTCCTGTTCGGGGAAGTCGAGACGACCGACATCACGGCCGACTCGCCCGACTCCCTGACAGTGATCGCCCCGGGCGGCGTCGGCACCGTCGACGTCGTCGTCCTCACCGAAAGCGGCGAAAGCGCCACCACGAGCGCCGACCGCTTCACCTACACCAAGCCGATCATCGGCGAAGTCAGCCCCGGCCACGGGCCGCTTGCAGGCGGCACCGAGGTGACCGTGACGGGCAGCGGCTTTGAACCGGGCAGCACGGGCACGACCTTCCTGTTCGGGAAAGAGCCCGGCAGCGGCGTCGAATGCGCGTCGAGCACCACCTGCACGGTGACGACGCCCGCCGCCTACAAGGGCAAGGCGGGGACCGTCAAGGTAACCGCCAAGGTCGCCGGCAAAGGAAGCTCCTCGGCGCCCGGGGCAGTCTTCACCTACGAAGGCTGATCGACAGCGGGCGTCGCCTCTGCCAGCTTGTGGGCGCCCGCTGCTCCCGCCGCGCCCAGCGCCAGGGCGGCCAGGGCCCAGCCGGGACCCGACCGTTCGCGCCCGAGCGCAGCGTCGAGCGAAGGCCTGCCGGGACCCGTCTCGGCCAGGGCCAGCACGGCCGCGATCAGCACCAGGTTGTACTCGTAGCCGCCCTTGGTCAGCCACGGGCCGTTCTTGAGGTGGACGCGGTGAATGGCGGTCAGCATCGTCGCCGTCAGGGTCGCGGCAGACAGGGGGGTGGCCAGTCCCAGCGCCAGCGCCGCCCCGCCGCCGGCCTCCGCGACTCCCGCCGCCACCGCATTGCGCTTGCCGGGCCGCATGCCCATCTGCTCGAAGCCTTGGGCCGTCGCGTCGAGACCGTGGCCATCGAACCAGCCGAACAGCTTCTGGGTGCCGTGACCGAAGAAAAGGCCTCCGACCACGAGGCGGAGCAGCAGACGGGCGATCTTCATCTGGGAATTCCTCTCTGAGGCAGCTTCGACGTGTTAGACGCCCGACGCTAGCAGATGGTTGATGGACCTCCATGATCGGCGTGGATATAGTGTCGAACATGACGAACGTGGCGATCGATGCGGACACCGCCGGCCTGCTGGGAGAGAGGCGGTCCAGTCCCGGCCTGCTGCTGGCGCTGCTCGGCCAGCACGCCATGCGCAGGCTCCGTGAGGCCCACGTCGGCCAGGACCTCTCGCCCCGGCAGTTCGTCCTGCTGGCGCTGCTCTCCGAAGGCGGCCCGACGGGACAGACCGAGCTGGGCCAGGCGATGGAGATCGACCCGAGCGTGCTCGTGACGCTGCTGAACCCCCTGGAGGAGCGCGGCCTGATCGCTCGCGTGCGCTCCGCCACCGACAGGCGCAGGCATCTGGTCAGCCTGACAGCGCAGGGAGAGCACGCCCTGCTGGGTGCCGTCGAGGCTCAGCGCGAGGTCGAGGACCAGCTGTTCGCCGGCTTTCAGGACGAGCGGCGCGAGCTGCTGGGGGAGCTGCTGGTCGAGCTGCAGGAGGTCATCAAGCCCGACTGTGCCCGGGCCTGCGCCGAGGAGGCCGGGGAGTGGGTGGCCTGACTGCCGACCAGCCGCCGTGGGCGGGCGTCTTCGCCCGCCTCTACGACCTGTCGCTGGCGCAGGCCGAGCGGGCGGGGATGCGCGAGCGCCGGCGTGCCCTGATCGCTGCTGCGAGCGGCCGCACGCTGGAGCTGGGAGCAGGCACGGGTCTCAACGTCGAGCACTACACGGACGCCGTCACGGAGCTGACCCTGGCCGAGCCCGAGCCGGCCATGCGCAGGCTGCTGGCGCGGCGAGTCGCCGCGCGAGGCGTCGGCAGCGTGATCGACGCCCGGGCGGAATCGCTGCCCTTTGCCGACGGGTCGCTGGACACGGTCCTCTGCACGCTCGTGCTCTGCACCGTCGATGATCCGGCTGCGGCGCTGGCCGAGGTGGCGCGCGTGCTCGCGCCCGGCGGGCGCTTCCTGTTCATCGAGCACGTCCGCGCCGAGTCGGCCTGGCTGGGGGCGCTTCAGGACCGTCTGCACGGGCCGTGGCGGCGCCTGGCCGTCGGCTGCCGCTGCAACCGCCGCACCGCCCGGATCATGCACGAGGCCGGTTTCGAGGTGGACGCGCGCGAGGCCCGCTGGCGGCGCGTCCCGCCGATCGTCGCCCCGCTGATCCTCGGCAGCGCGACTCTCCGAGGCACCTAGGCCAGACCGCTCCTCAGGCGGCCTCCAGCTGTGACTCCCAGTCGCGGTAGAGGCGGCTGTAGCGGCCGTCGGCGGCCAGCAGCTCCTCGTGGGTGCCCTGCTCGACGACGTGGCCGTGTTCCAGCACGACGATGCGCCCGGCCTGGCGGATCGTGGAGAGGCGGTGGGCGATGACGATCGCCGTGCGCCCGGCCAGCAGGCGGCGCAGGCCGGCTTCGATCCGGCCCTCGGTGTGCAGGTCGACGTTGGAGGTGGCCTCGTCGAGGATCAGGATGCGGGGGTCGGCGATCAGGGCCCTGGCGAAGGCGATCAGCTGGCGCTGCCCGGCCGACAGCTGGGCGCCGCGCTCGCCGACCTCCGTCTGAAAGCCCTCGGGCAGCTCCTCGATCAGCTCGGCGGCGCCGACGGCATCGGCGGCTGCGCGCACCTGCTCGTCGGTCGCCTCGGGGCGCCCGAAGGCGATGTTCTCGCGGATCGTCCCGGAGAACAGGAAGGCCTCCTGGGGCACGATCCCCATCTGCGAGCGCAGCGACCCGGCCCGCACGTCGCGCAGGTCGTGACCGTCGACCAGGACCCTGCCCTCGGTCGGGTCGTAGAAGCGGGCCGCCAGCTTGGCCATCGTCGACTTGCCGGCGCCCGTCGCCCCGACCAGGGCCAGCGTCTGCCCGGCCGGGACGTCGAGGTCGATGTGCTCGAGGGCCAGCGTCGGCTGCTCTGGCTCCTGGGCGCCACGCCCGCGTGCTTTGTAGGCGAAGGAGACGTCCTCGAAGCGCAGCTCGCCGCGGATCGGGGGCAGCTCCCGGGCTCCCGCCGCGTCGGTCAGGTCGGGCTCGTGGTCGAGCAGCTGGAAGATCTTCTCCAGGGCCGCCATGCCCGACTGGTAGGTCGTGTAGAGCTGGGAGAGCTGCTGGATCGGTTCGAAGAGGAACGACAGGGTCGCCACGAAGGCGACGACCGTTCCCGCCGTGATGTGCCCGTCGATGGCCTGGTAGCCGCCGTACAGGACGACCATCGCGAGCGCCGCCCCCGAGAGCATTTCGACGGCCGGGAAGTAGGCCGCGTTGAGCTTGACCGTGACCATGTTGGCGGCCCTGTTGTCGGCGTTCAGCTCCGCGAAGCGGGCCTCGTGCATCTGCTCGCGCCCGAAGCTGCGCACGACCCGGATCCCGGACAGGGTCTCCTGCAGGTAGGCGGTGATCGAGCCGATCGTCTCGCGGGTGCGCCGGAAGGCGCCTGCCGAGACCAGCCGGAACCAGATCGACAGGCCGGCCACGAAGGGCACCATGCAGAAGGTCAGCAGGGCCAGGTCGACGTCCAGGTACAGCAGCACCCCGATCGCGCCGATCAGCGTCAGGCCGGACTGGAAGAGCGTCACGACGGAGTCCGTGACGAGGCTTTCCAGCGCCTCCACGTCGTTGGTCATGCGCGAGATCAGCACCCCCGCGGGGCGGCTCTCGTAGAAGCCGATCGGCTGGCTCTGCAGGTGCGTGAAGATGCGGATGCGCAGATCGGCCAGGGCCCGCTGCCCGACCCAGCCGACCAGGTAGGTCTGGGCGTAGGTCGTCGCCCACACCAGCAGCGCCGAGCCCAGCAGCGCCAGCACGACGATCACCAGCGTGTGCTCGTCGTGCCTGTCTATGCCTTTGTCGATCGCCAGCTTGGCCAGCAGCGGCGGCGCCAGCGAGGCGCCCGTCCCCAGCAGGAGCGCGACCAGCATTGCGCCGGCCCGCAGCCTGTAGGGGGCCAGCAGCGCCAGCAGCCCGCGCAGGTTGCGCCCGCGACTGCCCTTGGAGGGCCTCTCGCCGCCCCAGCCGTGACCGCCACGGTGCATGCCCGGTCCCAGGCCGGCTCTGGCGCCGCCGCGTCCTGCGCCCCCGCCGCCTCCGCCGAAGCCGCCCGGGGGGCTCACAGCCGTCCTCCGGCGTTGATCCTCGCCACGACCTGCTCGTCATAGGCGCCGTGGCCGTTTGCCGCAACCGCCTCGAGGTCCTCCGGGCTGGCCCGCTGGGCCACGATCTCGCGGTAGAGCTCGGAGCTCTCCAGCAGCTGCTCGTGGTCGCCTTCGGCGACGATCCGCCCGCGCTCGAGCACGACGATGCGGTCGGCCAGGGCGATCGTCGAGAGGCGGTGGGCGATCACGAAGGTCGTGCGGCCCGTCATGGCCTGTGTCAGGGCCTCCTTGATGCTCTGCTCGGTGGAGGCGTCGACGGACGAGGTGGCGTCGTCGAGGACCAGCACGCGGGGATCGGACAGCAGCGCCCGGGCGATCGCCAGGCGCTGGCGCTGCCCGCCCGAGAGGGTCAGGCCGCGCTCGCCGATCGGCGTCTCATAGCCCTCGGGCAGCTCCGAGACGAACTCGTGCGCCTGGGCGCGGCGGGCGGCCTCTTCGACCTCCTCCCGGCTCGCCTCGGGGCGGGCGTAGGCGATGTTCTCGGCGACGCTGGCGGAGAACAGGAAGGGATCGTCGCTGACGACTGCCACGGCACGCCGGACGTCGTGCACGGCCAGCTCGCGGACGTCGCAGCCGTCGAGCAGGACGGCCCCCTCGCTGACGTCGTACAGCCGTGAGATCAGGGCCACGAGGCTCGTCTTGCCCGAGCCGGTCGGACCGACCAGGGCGATCGTCGCGCCTGCCGGCACGTCCAGGTCGAGGTCGTGCAGCACCGCCCGTCCGGGCACGGGCAGCTTCGGCGCCGAGACGGTCGGCTCGGAGGAGCCGAACTCGTCGTGGGGGTCCTCGTAGCGGAGCGTCACGCCGCGCATCCGCACGGCGCCGTCGCCGGCGGGGAGGGGACGCGGCTCGGGTGGGTCGCTCAGCAGCGGCGGGCGGTCGAGGAGCTGGAAGATGCGGGCGCCCGAGGCGGTCGCGCGCTGGGCCAGGTTGAGCGTCACCCCGAGCGAGCGCATCGGCGTGATCAGCATGTTCAGGTACAGGTAGAACTCCGTGAACTGGCCGAGGGTGAGGTGCGAGTGGATGACAGACTCCCCGCCGATCAGCAGCACCGCCGCCAGGCCGAGCTGGGGCAGAAAGCCGATGATCGGGTTGTAGGTCGCTTCCAGGCGCGTCGCGACCATGGCCTGGCTGAAGACCCGTCCGACCGTCGTCCTGAAGCGCTCGAGCTGGCGCTGCTCGCGGGCGAAGGCCTTCACGACGCGGACGCCGGAGATGTTCTCCTCGGCGTCCGCCGTCAGCTCGCCGATCCGCTGCTGGGTCTCCTGGATGGCCGGCCGGGCCCGCCTTCCGTAGCGGTAGGAGATCGCGACGACGAAGGGGACGGGGATCAGGGCGATCAAGCCCAGGCCGGGGTTGACGGCGATCATCACGATCCCCGCCAGCACGATCGTCAGGATCGACTGCAGGATGAAGACCAGCCCGTAGCCCAGGAAGAAGCGCACGGCCTGCAGGTCGACGGTCGCCCGCGACATCAGCTGCCCCGTCTGCTGGTGGTCGAAGAAGCTCAGCTCCAGACGCTGCAGGTGCCCGTAGAGCAGCTCGCGCAGGTCGTACTCGATGGCCAGCGAGACCCGCCCTGCGACCATCCGCCGGGCGTAGGTCAGCGCCCACCGCAGCAGCGCCGCGCCGAGGGCGGCCAGGGCCAGGGTCAGCAGCACGTGGCGCTCGTGCGAGCGGGCCGCCAGGTCGTGGCGCTGCCCCGCTTCCACGCCCTTGCGCAGGGCGTCAACGGCATGGCCCGTCAGCCAGGGGATGCCGACCGTCATGACCATCGCCACGCTGGCCATCAGCCACGAGATCGCAAGCCCCCGCTTGTAGGGCTTGAGGAATCCGAGCAGTCTGTAGAACGTAGCCATAGTTGCGCAGTCAACGATTATGTCATGGCGGGCCGTCGACGGCCGTAAGCTGGCCCGCATGCCCGATCCGAAGGACGCTCCCAGGCAGCCGACCGGCGCCGGCCTGTGCGACAGCTGCGCCCACCAGCAGATCGTCCGCAACACCCGCGGGTCGGTCTTCTCGCTGTGCAGGCGCTCCCGCTCCGACCCAGCCTATCCGCGCTACCCGCGCGTCCCCGTTCTCTCCTGTCCAGGGTTCGAGCGCGGGGTCGGCGAGGAATCCTGACCGGCAGGGTCCCAACGGGCGGCGGTCAGTGGGCCGGCGCGGCGACGGGCTCGCTGGGCGCCACGAAGTCGGCGGACCGGACGAGGGCGAAGGCCAGCAGCGATCCGGCCAGGGCGACGGCCGCGGCGATTAGGAGGATGGTCGTGAAGGCGTCCGTGAAGCCGAGCCTGTAGGCGTGGCCCAGGGCGGCGCTGGCGCCGTGGGGGAGCTTGGCCAGCAGGCCGTGGACTTCGCCGGATACGAGTGCTCCGCCAAGGTGGCCGTGGGTGGCTGAGACAGCCTGGCGACCGGCTGCGCTCCCCTGCAGGCGGGCTTCGGTCTTGACCGTCACCTGGTGCTGGAAGATCGCGCCCAGACCGGCGATGCCGGTGGCGATGCCGACCTGGCGGAAGGTGTTGTTGATGCCCGAGGCCATGCCACTGCGGGAGTGGTGAACGACGCCGATGGCCGTCTGTGCGAGGGGCGGGTTGATCAGCCCGACGCCGGCACCGGCGATCACGAATCCAGGGATCAGGGTCGTCCAGCCGGAGCTGGCGTCGACTGCCGTCATGCTGAGCAGGCCGCCGCTGACGAGCAGCAGGCCGAGGCCCAGCAGCAGGCGGACGGGGACGCGCACGGACAGCCTGCCGGCGATCGGCGCCACGATGAAGGACAAGAGCGTCACGGGCAGGAAGCGCAGCCCGGCCTGCAGGGGGCTGTAGCCGAGCACGTCCTGGATGTAGAGGGTCAGGTACAGGAACATCGAGAACATCGAGGCGGACACGGAGAAGGCGACGATGCTTGCGCCCGTGAAGGCGCGCCGGCGGAACAGGGACAGGTCGAACATGGGGCGCGACTGGCGCAGCTCGACCGCCAGGAAGACGGCGAGCAGCACCGCAGCGCCGGCCAGGAAGCCCACGATCTGGCTCGAGCCCCAGCCCTTTTCGTTGCCCTGGACGAGCGCGAAGACGAGCAGGAAGAGGGCACCGGAGAACGTGATCAGGCCGGCCCAGTCGACGCCGGCGGCGTGCGGGTCGCGCGACTCGGAGACCTGGTTGAGGGTCAGGAAGACGGCGCCGATGCCGATCGGGACGTTTACGAAGAAGATCCATTCCCAGCCGATGCCGGAGGTGATCAGTCCGCCGATGACGGGGCCGACGGCCACTGCCGCGCCGATGGTGCCGCCGTAGATGCCGAAGGCCGTTCCCCGCTCGCGTCCGTGGAAGGCAGAGCCGATCAGGGCCAGGGAGGTCGCGAACATCATCGCCCCGCCCGTGCCCTGCACGGCCCGGGCCAGGTTCAGGACCAGCGGCGAGCCCGACAGGCCGCAGGCCGCCGAGGAGGCCGTGAAGACGACCAGGCCCGCCACGAACATGCGCCGGCGCCCAATCAGGTCTGCCAGCGATCCGGCCGTCAGCAGGAAGGCGGCCAGTGTCAGGGAGTAGGCGTTGACGACCCACTGCAGGTCGCTGAAGCTGGCGTGCAGGGAGCGCTGGATGTCCGGCAGCGCGACGTTGACGACCGTGATGTCCAGCAGCAGCATGAACATCCCGACGCATACCGCGATCAGCGTCCACCACTTGTGCTCCATGCTCTCTCCCTCGTGCTCGGCTTGCCTGGGCCGCCACTATATGAACGACGGGCCCGCCCTCCGGAACGGCCGGGCTTCGCTCAGGTGCCGAGATGCTCGGCCAGGAACGGCACGACCCGGCTCCACAGCAGCGCCGCCGGCTCGGGACGGTAGCTGGGACGGTAGTCCGCGAAGAAGGCGTGAGCGGCTCCCTCGTAGACGTCCACCTGGACCGGCTGGCCGCTCCTAGCGGCGCGCTCGAGCAGCTGCCCGCCGAGCTCCGGTGAGGGGTTGTGGTCCTCGGCTCCGACCGCCGCCAGCAGCGGGCAGTGAAGCCTCTCCGCGATCTGCAGGGGCGGAGTGGGGCGCAGGGGAGTGGAGACCTCCTCGGGGGTCGCTCTGTCGATGAAGCCGCCCCAGCAGTCGACGGCCGCGTCCAGCCGGTCGCTGGCGGTCGCGAACAGCAGCGTGTAGCGCCCGCCCATGCAGAAGCCTATGCAGCCGACCTTGCCGTTGACGTCGGGGCGCGAGCGCAGCAGGTCCGCCGCTCCCTCCAGGTCGCCCAGGGCCAGCGCGTCTGACATCGAGAAGAGGCGTTCCATCAGCGCCTGCATGTCGCCGGGTGGAGGCGGGCCGCCTTCGCGGGTGTACAGGTCGACCGCCAGCGTCACATAGCCGATCGCCGCGAAGCGGTTGGTCACGTCGCGGATGTGATCGCCCAGGCCGCCTGCCTCGTGGATGACGATCATCGCCGGGTGAGGGCCCTCGCCGACGGGGCGGACCAGGTAGCCGTTGATCTGCTCGCCCTCGCCGCCCGTGTACTCGAGCGTCTCGGCCTGCAGGCCTGAGGTGTCCGTCACGGCTCCGGGGACTCCCTCGGGGCTGGGCACGACCTCGGTCACGGGCATCGGATCGCCTGCCCGTCCAGCTCCCGGATGCGCCTGCGCACCTTCCTGCGGGTCTCCGACAGCTCGTCCTGGAGCTTGGAGAGCTCCGCTGCGCGGTGGCGGACCAGCTCCAGCTGGCGGTCGAGGTGGCCCAGGGACTCCAGCAGCAGCTCGCGGCGCCGGCCCGGCTGCACGTCCTCTCGCTTGAGCTGGGCGCGAACCTCCGCCCGGGCCTCCTCGGCCGACAGGACCGTCTTGAGCTCCTCCAGGGTCAGGCCCAGCAGCTCTTTCAGGCGCATGACCTCGTGCAGGCGGTCGACCTCGGCCTGGCTGTAGAGGCGGTGGCGGCCCGACTGGCGGGCCACCGTCTCGGGCAGCAGGCCGACTTCTTCGTAGTAGCGGATCGTGCGCGGGGTCGTGCCCGCCAGGCGCGCCACGTCGCCGATCCGCAGCAGGTGGGCCGGCTCGACGGGGGTGGCTGGTGCCGGGTCGCTCATCGGCTCTGCCTCACGCGGCCACGGTACCGCGGGGCTCCCGCTCGGGTGTCGACGCCTCCGCGGCGCCCGCCCCGGCCGGGACGATCTGCTCCTCGGCCGGGGCCGCGACGTGCCGGGGGCGCATCAGGCACACCAGCATCCCCACGAGCGAGACGGCGGCAAGGACCCAGAGGGCGGTGTGCATGTTGGAGATGAAGGGAGCCAGCTTGGACGCCGACAGGCCCGAGGTGACGCCCGAGAAGATCGCGAACAGGGTCGCTTTGGGGATCGCCGAGGTGACGATGGCCATCACGAATGCGATCGACAGGACGGCGCCGGTGTTCTGCAGCAGCGTGCGGGCGCCGGCCGCGACGCCGCGGCGGTGGGCCGGCACGACGCTCATCATGGCCGCCGTGTTGGGGCTGTTGAACATGCCCGAGCCGACGCCCACCATGCCCAGCCAGAGGGCGCTCTGCCAGTAGGCCGTGTGGACCTGAAGCGTCGTCATCGCAGCCAGGCCTGCTGCCGAGACGAGCATGCCGACCGCAGCCAGGGCGCGGGAGCCGTGACGGTCGGCGTAGATGCCCGCCAGGGGGGAGGCGATCAGCATCCCCAGCGCGAGGGGGATCAGCTTGATGCCGGCCGTGATGGCCGAGTCGCCCTGCGCTCCCTGGTAGTAGAAGACGAACACGAACATCAGCGCGAAGCGGGCCAGGCCGTTGATGAAGGCCGCCGCGCTGGCAGCTGCGAACAGGCGGTTGCGGAAGATCTGCAGGTCCAGCATCGGCGCCCGGGAGCGGCTCTCGATCGCCACCCAACTAGGCAGCAGCACGGCCGCCAGGATCAGCCCGCCGATCACGACGGTGTTGTTCCAGCCCGAGAGGCCGCCCTTGGAGACGGCCAGGACCAGGCCCGTCAGGCCCAGCACGAAGGTGCTCGTGCCGGCCACGTCATAGCCCCGCACCGTGTCCGGCTTGGCCAGCTCGTGCAGCACGCTCGCGCCCCAGAAGGCGCCTGCCAGGGCGAAGGGGACGTTGAACCAGAAGACCCAGTGCCAGGAGATGCCGACCAGCGCCCCGCCCAGCACCGGCCCCAGCACCAGGCCGATGGCGGCGACCATCGTGTTGGCCCCCATGGCAAGGCCCAGCTGGCGCTTGGGGAAGGCGTCCGTCACCAGGGCGGCGGCGTTGGCGAACAGGAAGGCCGAGCCGATCCCCTGCAGCACCCGCCACAGGATCAGGACGGTCGCATCGGAGGAGAAGCCGGCGCCCAGGGAGGCCAGGGCGAACAGCAGGAAGCCGCCCACGTAGGCGCGCTTTCGCCCGAACAGGTCCGACAGCCGGCCCGCCATCAGCACCAGCACCGTCGCCGCTATCAGGTAGGCCAGGATCACCCAGACCAGCGCCAGCAGGCTCGCGTGCAGGGAGCGCTCCAGGTCCGGCAGGGCGATGATCAGCGTCCCCGAGTTGGTCGCGGCCAGCAGCATCCCCAGGCTCGTGCAGGACAGCGCCCACCAGCGGTAGTGCTCGTGCTCGGCGGCCACGCCGAACCGGCGCGAAGTCCGTTGCGCCTCCGAATGTCTCCCGCCGGCCGCGGAGCTGCTCATACCGAGCCCTCCCTCTCAAATTGACGTAAACGTAAAGATCAGTATAGCCGGCTTCGGAGCGCTTCCCGGTGTAACGGAGCGGGACCTCGCGGGGACTGAACAGCAGACGAATAGAGCTGAAAGGGAGTGCTAGAACATGAACATGAACATGAGCGAGCAGCGGCAGGTTCAGAAGAGCGACGAGGAGTGGCGTGAGCAGCTGACCCCGGAGCAATACGAGGTGCTGCGCCGAGCCGGCACGGAGGCCCCCTTCACGGGCGAGTACGTCTACAACAAGGACTCCGGCGACTACCGCTGCGCAGCCTGCGGGGCGATGCTCTTCAGCGCCGACACCAAGTTCGAGTCCGGCACGGGCTGGCCCAGCTTCACAGAGCCAGCAGTCGCCCAGGCGATCGAGACGCGCCAGGACAACAGCCACTTCATGCGCCGCACGGAGGTCCTCTGCCGAGCCTGCGGCGGGCACCTGGGACACGTCTTCGACGACGGCCCCGGCCCGGGCGGGCAGCGCTACTGCATCAACTCCGCTGCCCTGCAGTTCACTGCGCAGGGGCAGGACGCGCCGGCGCCCACGCCTGAGCAGGCGGGCGCCTCCCAGTCCGGCTAGCCTTCACGGCAATGGTCATGTTCGAACAGTCGCGGCGACTGTCCGAGCCCCTGCGCTTCGGTCGCCGCGAGAAGACCGTCCTGGCCGTACTGGCGTCCGTCACCGTCCTGGCTCTCGTCGGCCTCGTCGTCTACGGGCTCAGCAGCAGCACCGGCACTCGCGGCGACTGCATTGACGTCGTCTTCGCCTCCACGCTGGGCGGAGCGGACCTCAAGGGCTGCGGCTCCCAGGCCAGGAAGATCTGCGCCAACGGGGGCGACTTCAAGAGCATCCAGCCGGAACTGAAGGCGGCCTGCCGCAAAGCCGGCTTCGCCTTCTCGGGCTGAGACCCCCGGGGCCGCAGACGGGCCTCTCCTAAGGGCCCTGGAGGGTCCTTCGGGGCCGTCTAGACAAATGTCGAAACCCCTGCCTGGAGTCTTGTCCAGGATGGCCCTACCAGGCGATCAGTCGGCCGGTTTTCATTGCCGGACTGTCATCGGTGCGCGATCCATGCGGCCGGTGGCATTCCCGTAACCGTAGAAATGGAGGCACATGACCTGGCTCTCATACCCAAGCTGGCTTAACGCCGGAGACAACGCGTGGCAGATGACGGCCGCGACCTTCGTGGGGCTCATGAGCCTCCCCGGCCTGGCTGTCCTGTACGGCGGGGTCATGCAGAAGCGCTGGTCGGTCAACAGCATGATGCTCACCTTCGTCGCGTTCTGCCTCGTCATGGTTGCCTGGGTCCTGTGGGCCTTCAAGATGGGCTTCGGTAGCCCGATCGGCAGCGGTAAAGGGTTCTTCGACACCTTCTGGGGCAAGTCGGGGACCGTGCTGTCGACGGGGGCCGAGGAGGGTCAGGCGATCATCCCGTCGATCTCGGAAGGACCACCCTTCCACTTCCCGATGGCCTCGCTGGTCTACTTCCAGTTCGTCTTCGCGGCGATCACCCCGATCCTGATGCTGGGGTCGGTGCTGGGGCGGATCAGCTTCAAGGCCTGGATCCCGTTCGTGCTGCTGTGGATCACGTTCGTATACACAGTCAACGCGTTCCTGATCTGGGGTGGTGGCTACTTCGCAGCGAAGGGTGCCCTGGACTACTCCGGTGGGTACGTCATCCACCTGGCAGCAGGCATATCCGGCTTCGTGGCGGCAGCAGTCATCGGGCCACGATTGCAACGAGATCGAGAGGTCGACGCACCCAACAACCTGCTGATGGTGGCCGCTGGAGCCGGTCTTCTGTGGCTCGGCTGGAACGGCTTCAACGGCGGGGACTCCTACTACGCGGGCGCCAATGCCTCCGCTGCAGTCGTCAACACGAACCTGGCGACGGCAGTGGCGATGCTCGTGTGGATCGGCTGGGACTACGCCTTCCGCGACAAGCCGTCGCTGATCGGCTCCGTCAACGGCATGATCACGGGCCTCGTGGCGATCACGCCGTCAGCCGGCTTCATCAACGGCTTCGGCGCCATCGCAGTCGGGGTCATAGCATCGACGATCGTCTGGATGGCGATCCGGTTCCTCAGCCGGGCACCCGTCTTCAGACACGTCGACGATACGTTGGGAGTCATATACACGCACGGCATAGCCGGGCTGTGCGGAGGCTTGATGGTCGGCCTCTTCGCAGACCCCCATCTGGTCGAGTACATCGGCGTCCACGGTGCCTCGAACCTGCCGGGCAAAGAAAGCGTCTTCAACGGAGGCAGCTTCACGCTGCTGAAGTGGCAGGCGCTGGCAGCCCTCTGGGTGATCGTCTTCAGCGGCGTCATGACGTTCATCCTGCTGAAGATCGTCGGCATCTTCATGCCCCTCCGTCTCTCCGACGAGGAACTGGAGATCGGCGACCACGCCATCCACGGCAACGAGGTCTACCCATCAGACGTACCGACCCTGGGAGGACCACATGCACCAGCGTGGCAACCAGGGACGGGCAGCAGCTCGACGCTGCCGGCGGGAGCCGGGGCGTAGAGCGGGGATTCCGGACATCAGGCCGTGCCTGCGCGTTCGCACCGGGCGCGCAGGCCGGCCGGGTCCGGTTGGTTGGACAGGTGAGCGACCGGCGGCCCCGCTTCGGCGGGGTCGCCGCTTTTCCGGGAGGCTAGGAGCCGGCGCCGAGGCCGACGGGGCAGGCCACGCCCGTCCCGCCCAGGCCGCAGTAGCCGCCCGGGTTCTTGGCCAGGTACTGCTGGTGGTAGTCCTCGGCGTAGAAGAAGGGGTGCTGGGCGTCGGCGGGGGCCAGTTCGGTCGTGATCGTGCCGTGGCCGGCTGCTGAGAGCATCCGCTGATAGGTCTCCAGCGAGGCCTGCGCCTCCCGGTGCTGGCGCTCGCCGTCATAGAGGATCAGCGAGCGGTACTGAGTGCCGACGTCAGCCCCCTGGCGCATGCCCTGGGTCGGGTCGTGGCCCTCCCAGAACAGCTTCAGCATCTCCTCATAGGAGGTCTTGGCCGCTTCGAAGGCGACCAGGACGACCTCTGCATGACCCGTCTGGGCCGAGCAGACCTCCTCGTAGGTCGGGTTGGGCGTCACGCCGCCCGCGTAGCCGACTGCAGTCGTGTAAACGCCAGGGGCTTCCCAGAAGATCCGCTCGGCGCCCCAGAAGCAGCCCATGCCGAAGATGGCCGTCTCGACGCCGTCGGGGAAGGGCGGCTTCATCGGCGTGTCCAGGACGAAGTGACGATCCGGGATGCGCACAGGCTCGGAGCGGCCCGGCAGCGCATGATCGGCGGAGACCATCGAAGTCTTGTCAGGACCGAAGAAGCGCATGAGTCCAGGCTAGCCGATCGGGGTCATCGCTCAGCGCGACTCGAGCACGAAGACGGGGATGTCCCGGTTCGTGCGGGCGGCATAGTCGTCGAAGCCTTCGTAGCCGACGTTCATGAGCTTCCAGAGCCGCTCCCGCTCCTCGCCCTCTGCGACCCGGGCCCGCACGGCGCTCCTGCTCGCTCCGATCTCGACCTGCGCATCGGGGTTGGCCTTCAGGTTGTAGGACCAGCCGGGCTCGTTCTCGTTGCCCGCGTTGGAGCCGATCACGATCACGTTCTGGCCGTCGCGACCGTAGACGACCGGAGCGGTCCGCTGCTGGCCTGACTTGCGCCCCGTCGTCGTCAGAAGCAGGACGGGGGCTTTGCCGACTTTGCCGCCGACGTGGCCGCGGCTGAGCCTGTAGACGGGCACGTTCCAGCGGCCTATCGCCTTCAGCAGGCCGGCCGAGATGCCCGTCGAGATGCGTGTGTAGAAGCTGTCGCTGAACATGGCCCGAGTATCCCACCGGGGCAGCTGTAGAGTCAGCCCGGCATGGCCGAGCGTCCGCCAGTTGCCTACGAGGTTCGCGACAGGGTCGCCCGCATCACCCTCGACAGGCCAGAGCGGGGAAACGGCATCACGGCAGCCCTCGTGCGAGATCTGGTCGCAGCCGTCGAGCGGGCCGACATGGACCCCGCCGTGCACGTGATGCTCCTATCTGGCAACGGCCCCGGCTTCTGCGGCGGCTATGACCTCGTCGAGAGCGCCGAGGGGGTGGGCGCCCGGGAAGGCGGCGATGACGCCGGCGCCGTGCCCGCCGGCTCCCCGCTCGACCCAGCAGTCATGGCTGCCAACCACGACCCCTCCGGCACATGGGACCCGATGGTCGACTACGCCATGATGAGCCGCAACATGCGGGGCTTCATGCGCCTGCACGAGGCCGACAAGCCCGTCGTGTGCATGGTCCACGGCTTCTGCGTCGCCGGCGGCACCGACATGGCCCTCTGCTCGGACCTGCTCCTGATCCAGGGCGACGCCAAGATCGGCTACCCGCCGGCCCGCGTGTGGGGGTCGCCGACGACCGCCCTGTGGGCGCACAGGATCGGCGCCCAGCGGGCCAAGCGTCTGCTCTTCACAGGCGACTCCCTGACCGGCCAGGAGGCTCTCGAATGGGGCCTCGCCATCGAGGCGCCGCCCGCCGAGTCGCTGCAGGAGCGCACCGAGATCCTCCTGGAGAGGATCGCCCGGGTGCCCGTCAACCAGCTGATGATGATGAAGCTGCTCGTCAACCAGGCAACCCACGCCCAGGGGCTGCACGCCACCCAGGTGCTCGGGACGGTCTTCGACGGGATCGCCCGGCACACGGACGAGGGGTATGGGTTCCAGCGCAGGGCCGCCGAAGCCGGCTTCAAGGAGGCCGTGCGGGAGCGTGACGAGCCGTTCGGTGACCTGGGGCGGTCGGCTTTCAAGGGGTGAGGGGAGGGGGGCGGCGCGTGCCGTGCGGGTCACGTCGGTGCTCGTGGCTCCGGGCGTCGGGTTGCTCGCCTGGACGCCTTGGGGCGGCGGGGGCTAGAATGCGCGCAGTTCGCGGATGTAGCTCAGCTGGCTAGAGCGTCGCCTTGCCATGGCGAAGGTCGAGGGTTCGAATCCCTTCATCCGCTTGGTGCGAAAGCCCCGCAAATCGCGGGGCTTTCTGCTCTTCGGAGCCAGGGATGAGTGGCTGCGAGAGGGCGTGGTACCAACTGGGAATCGGGTGGGTGCCTCCCGACGCCCGGTTCCTTTGGTCGAGGGAGTTGGCTTCCAAGCGTTCCAGTGCCGTCATGTACCGCTGCTCCACGTGGCGCAGGGTATGCCCCATGAAGCAGTTGACGGGGTTCAAGAGCCGCGAACCTGCGTCGTGTGCTACTTGGTGATCGTCTGATATGGGCCAAGTATCATCGGCTTACGATGACCGCGAAGGAAAGGTTGCTCGAGCGTGCTCCGGACTTCACGGAGGCCGAGGCGACGGCGGCGCTTCGAGTGGTCGAAGCCCAGGCCGAGCTTGCCAGGTACTTCGATAAGGAGGCGAAGCTCTCCACTGACACGCTCGATAAGCGAGAGAACACGTGGGCTGAGACGAACGCGCGCGAGGCGATTCGCGAAGAGCCTTGGTGAGGCGAGGCGGGGTCTTCTGGCTCGAGCTCGAGCTGGAGGGCCGGCGTCCGGTCTGCGTGCTCACGCGCGACGCTGCGGTTCCCTCGCTTGCAAACGTCGTCGTTGCCTTGATCACAGCGAGGGTCCGTGGGCTTGCGAGCGAGGTGCCACTCGGTCCAGAGGACGGGGTTCCGCGAGCATGCGTGATCAGCCTCGACAATTTGCGAACCGTTCCCAAGGCGCAATTGGTCCAGCCGATCACGACGCTCGGGCCCGAGAAGCTCGTCGCGCTGTGCCACGCCCTGCGCTCCGCGACGGACTGCTGAACGAGTTCCCCTTCTGGCTCAACCTCCAGGATCGCTACGACATCGAGGTCGAACGCGACCGGCTCGGCCCCACCCTTGAGGAAATCCAGCCGCTCACGCCCGCCTGAGCGGCCCGCCCTCCGCTCCGCCCAGCCCGTCAGCTAGCCTTCACGGGAGCGTATGCCCGATGCGGCAGTGCACCTATCGTCGGTGGCGGGTAGCCCGCTGCTCGACTCGAGCGGCGCCCGGCTCGGGCGGGTCGAGGACGTCATCGCCCGCTTGGACCAGGGCGACCGGCTGCCCCTGGTCTCCGGCCTGAAGGCACGCATCGGCGGCCGCGAGCTGTTCGTGCCCGCCGACCGCATCGAACACCTGGAGCGGACGGCCGCCCGCACGTCCACGACCAAGCTGAACCTGGCCCAGTTCGAGCGCCGCCCCGGCGAGGTGCTGCTGCGCTCGGACGTGCTCGGGCACAGCCTCATCAACGTCGAGACGGCAAGGCTCGTCGTGGCTCGCGAGGTCGAGCTGGTCTGCGACGGGGGCGTGTGGCGGGTGGCCGGGATCGACCCGAGCCTCGGCGCCCGCTGGCGGCGCCTGCTGCCCCGGCGCTTTCGCGGTCATGAGGGTGGGCACGAGGAGTTCGTGCAGTGGTCGCACCTGGAGCCCTTCGTGGGGCACGTGCCGACCTCCCGCCTGCGCCTGACCCATCGGCGCCTCGGTCACCTCCATGCGGCCCAGATCGCCGACCTCGTCGAGGCCGCCTCCCACGAGGAGGGCGAGGAGATCCTGCAGGCCGTCGCCCAGGACAAGGAGCTCGAGGCCGACATCTTCGAGGAGCTCGACGAGGAGCACCAGCTGGAGTTCCTGCGCGAGCGCTCCGACGAGGAGGTCGCTGCAGTGCTTGCCAGGATGGAGTCCGACGACGCTGCAGACCTGCTGATGGAGCTCGACCAGGACAGGCGCATGCCGATCCTCGAACGGCTTCCCGTGTCACGGCGCCTGAAGGTCAAGCAGTTGCTCGGCTACAACCCGCAGACGGCCGGCGGGCTGATGAACCCCGACTTCGTGGCTGTGCCCGAGCGCTCGACAGTCGAGCAGGCCCTGGAGCAGGTGCGGCGCAGCGACGCCCCGCCGGAGCGGGTCCAGAACGTCGTCGTGCTGGACGACGAGGGGCGCCTGGACGGCACCGTCTCGGTCGCTGCCCTCGTCAAGGCCCGCTCGCACGAGGCCGTCGGCTCGCTCGTCGATCAGAACGGCCCGTCCGTCTCGGCCGAGAGCGATCTGCCCGAGATAGCCCGCCTGATGACCGACTACAACCTCATGTCGATGCCCGTCGTGGACAGCGAGGGCAAGCCGATCGGGGTGCTCGCCGTCGACGACGTCCTGGAGCTGATGCTGCCCGAGGATTGGCGGCGTCGCTTCGGGCTTGCAAGGGACTGAGCGCCCGTCCGCGGCTGATAGGCTGGGCCCTGCTGCCCATGGGCGGCACAACGACGGTTACACGAGATGAACGATCAGGCCAGACACCAGGATTCAGAGCTGCCGCGAAGTAGCTGCACCGCGGCTGCCGCGCCGGACGTTCCCTCGCATGCCGAGCTGACCTAGCCCGGCGGGGACCTCCACCGGCGGCCGCGGCTGAAGCTGCGCGCGCCCGGAAAGGAGGTAGAGCAGATGGCAACCAACCCGCCCACGCGGCAGGCCGGCAAACCGGCCGCCCAGGCGCACGAGCGCTTCGTGCTCGACTCCGCCCACATCGGGGACATCCAGGGCGCCTTCGGTACGATCAGCCAGCACGACGAGGGCCGCCGCGGCCTGCGCTCGCGGGCCCTGGCGATGCTGGCCATCATCGGCCCCGGCCTGATCGTGATGGTCGGCGACAACGACGCCGGCGGCGTCGCGACCTACTCCCAGGCCGGCCAGAACTACGGGACCAGCCTGCTGTGGGTGCTGCTCCTGCTCGTGCCCGTCCTCGTCGTCAACCAGGAGATGGTTGTCAGGCTGGGGGCCGTCACAGGCGTCGGTCATGCCCGTCTGATCAACGAGCGCTTCGGGCGCTTCTGGGGCTGGTTCTCGGTCGGGGACCTGTTCCTGCTGAACTTCCTGACGATCGTCACGGAGTTCATCGGCGTCAGCCTGTCCCTCGGCTACCTGGGCGTCTCCAAGTACGTGGCCGTGCCGCTCGCTGCAGCTGCCCTCGTCGCGATCACCGTCTCGGGCAGCTTCCGCGCCTGGGAGCGCTCGATGTTCGTTTTCGTCTTCGCCAACTTCCTGGCCGTGCCGCTGTTCTTCATGGCACATCCCCATGCCGGCACGATCGCCCACGACTTCGTCGTCCCGGGCATCCAGGGCGGAGCCAGCTCGACCTCCGTCCTGCTGATCATCGCCATCGTCGGCACGACCGTCGCCCCCTGGCAGCTCTTCTTCCAGCAGTCCAACGTGATCGACAAGCGCATCACGCCCCGCTGGATCAACTACGAGCGCCTGGACACCTGGATCGGGGCAGTCGTCGTCGTGCTCGGCGCAGCAGCCCTCATCTGCGTCTCCGCCTTCGCCTTCCGCCACACCGGCTATGCGGGGCAGTTCAGCGACGCAGGCGCGACGGCCACCGCCCTGGACCACACGCTCGGCTCGACAGCCGGGGCCTTCTTCGCCCTCCTGCTCCTGAACGCCTCGCTGATCGGGGCGGGCGCGCTGACCCTCTCCACCAGCTACGCCTTCGGCGACGTCTTCGGCACCAAGTCCTCCCTGCACAGGAAGTTCTCAGACGCCAAGCAGTTCTACGCCATCTTCGCCGGCATGATCGCCGCCGCCGCCTCGATCGTCCTGATCCCAGGCGCTCCGCTCGGTGTCATCACGGAGGCCGTGCAGGCCCTGGCGGGAGTGCTGCTGCCCTCCGCCAGCGTCTTCCTGCTGCTGCTCTGCAACGACCCCGAGGTGCTCGGCCCCTGGCGCAACCGCATGTGGCTCAACGTCCTGGCCAGCGTCATCGTCGCCGTGCTCGTGCTGCTGTCGCTGATCCTGATGGCCACGACCGTCTTCCCGAACGTCGACGTGACCCGCGTCGCCCTCTACGGCGGCGCTGCCCTGGCCGTCGGCCTGCTGGGCTTCGGGCTGTTCGCCGTGCGCGGTCGTGGCGGCGTCGCGGCCCCCGAGCCCGACTACGGTGGCGTGCCCCGCGAGCAGTGGACGATGCCGCCTCTGACGCTGCTGTCTCGCCCCACCTGGTCGACCGGCCGCAAGGTCGCGATGCTTGCGATGCGCAGCTACCTGCTCGTCTCGATGATCCTGCTGATCGTCAAGGCCGTGCAGCTGGGCGGGGGGTAGGGATCAGCCGGCCGGGCTCAGCGTGGCCCGCTGGGCGTCCCAGTCGCGCAGGAAGCTCTCCGCCTCCGCGACCTCCATGGGCCGGGCGAACAGGTAGCCCTGACCGCTGTCGCACTTCTCCTCCTGCAGCAGGGCCAGCTCCTGATGGCGCTCGATGCCCTCCGCAAGGGTCTCGATGGAGAGCGCCTTGCCGAGCTGCACGAGCGTGCGGATCAGCGTCTCGCCTTCCGGGTTCTCGGCCATCTGCGAGAGGAAGGAGCGGTCGATCTTCAGGGCGTCGACGGGAAAGCGCTGCAGGTGGGCCAGCGAGCTGTAGCCCGTGCCGAAGTCGTCGATCGCGATGCGCACGCCGAGGTCCTTGATCGCGCACAGGCGCCTGGCCGTCTCCTCGGCGTTGCGCATCAGGGCCGTCTCGGTGATCTCGAGCGTCAGCGCCTGCGGGTCCAGCCCGCTGTCCGACAGGGCCGTGCCGACGACCCCGATCAGCTCGTCGTCGTCTAGCTGGCGGGCGGAGACGTTGACGGCGATGCCGACGGTGTGGCCGACTGCGTGCCAGGCTGCGCCCTGCCTGCAGGCCTGCTCCAGGACCCACTTGCCGACGGCCACGATCAGGCCCGTCTCCTCCAGGACGGGGACGAAGTCGTTGGGGCCGACCAGGCCACGGGAGGGGGAGCGCCAGCGCAGCAGCGCCTCGACGCCGGTGGGCACCATCCCCCGCAGGTCCAGGGTCGGCTGGTAGACGAGGAAGAGCTCCTGCCGCTGCAGCGCCCTGCGCAGGTCGAGCTCCAGGGCGTGGTTGCGCAGGATCACGTCCTGCATCCCCGACTCGAACAGGACGACGCGGTCCTTGCCCTCGAGGTTGGCCCTGTGGGCGGCGATCTCGGCATCCCCGAGCAGCTCCTCGGCGTTGGCGCGGGCGCCCGTGGCGACGCCGATGCTGGCAGTGACAGTCAGCGTCGTGCCGGCCACGGCAAAGGGGGCCTTCAGGGCTTCCTGCAGACGCTCGGCGATGACCTGGGCGCCTGCCGCCAAGGAGGCCTCCTCGGCGACGACGACGAACTCGTCGGAGCCCAGCCGACCGAGCGCGTCGGCGTCGCGGACGAGGCCGTCCAAGCGCGCCGCGACGCTGCGCAGCAGCTCGTCACCGGCTGCGTGCCCCAGCGTGTCGTTGACGGCCGTGAAGTTGTCGACGTTGACGTGGAGGGCGGCCACGGGAGTCTGGTTGCGCCGGGCCCGGCCCAGCATCTGCTCGGTCCTGTCGAGGATCAGGGCCCTGTTCGGCAGGCCCGTCAGCTGGTCGTGGGTGGCCATGTAGGCCAGCTCCTCGCTGCGGCTCGCCAACTCGGCGTCGATCCGTGCCCGCTCCTGCTCGAAGACCTCGCACATGTGCACGATCGTCACGTCCAACGTAAGCTGGGTCATGGCCAGCGCTCGTTCCCGTGCCTGTCCGGAGAGACCGAGCTCGGTCACTGCATCCCGCAGCACCTCGCCGATTGCGTCGCGCCAGCGCAGGCAGCGCTTGGAGACCTCGTGCAGAGGGGCCGCCTTGTGGGCCGCCAGGCCGCCGAACAGGTCCCAGGCGGCACGGCCGGCCTCCATCCCCTCCTCCGGGCGCCCGCCGGACATCCAGCGCGCCACGGCCACCGTCGCCAGCACGCAGATCTGCTCCAGGCGCTCGTCGACGCTCGCCTCCAGGCTGTCGCCTGCCTGCAGCGTCCGCTCGACGACGAGCTCCAGCACCTCCGGGGAGCGTGTCTGCAGGGTGCGCCCCAGCAGGCGCACCTCCTCCTCGAGGCCGTCGTGGGACGTGTCGGTGGATGCGAGCACGGCGCTCAGGCCCTCCCCGCGGCGAGCTGATCCATCATCTCGACGAGAGCTTCGGCTGCCTGACGGTCCCACTTGAGATCTGCCGGCGCTCCGGCCGTCAGCTCCCTGACGCGTCAGGGCGTCCCGGCCCCTGCCGGCGTCGCGTGCGCTCGAGTGCCACCGCGGGCTCGACGGCCTGGTAGCGGCCGTCCGGCAGCTGGAGGAGCAGGCCTGCAGCCTGGAGCTCTCCGAGCGCTGCCAGCAGGGAGCGGGTCGAGCCGGCCTCGCTCGCCAGGGCGGAGAACGTGTCGAGGCCCGCCCCGACCTGCTCGAGGACCCGGGCCTGTCCAGGCGGCAGATCGTGGCCCCCCGACAGCTGGTCCTCGGGAATGTCCAGGTGCAGCATGTCGAGGATGTCCGCGGGTCCTCTCAGCAGACGGGCGCCGCGGGACAGGGCATGGATCGGCCCGCTCGCCAGGGGGTTGGTCAGCGTCCCCGGCAGGGCAGCCAGCGGCCGTCCGAGCCGGCCTGCGAGCTTGGCGCCGAGCATCTCCGCCGTCCCGGCACGGGCCTCCACGAGCACGACGACGTCTGCCAGGGCGACGACCAGTCGCTCGGCCGCCAGGGCACCCCAACTGCGCCCCCTTGCACGATGGGGCTGCTCGCTGAGCAGACAGCCCTGCTCGCAAAGCTCCTGTGCGAACCCCCGCGAGGAACCGCCGCGGGGAACGTCCAGCCCCTGCGAGCAGACGCCCAGCGCCCCTGCGCGCCCCGTTCGCATGGCACCCTCCAGCGCGAAGCGCCCGAGCTGCCCGTCGATCCCGCCGACCACCGTCACGCCGGCCGCAGAGAGCCCGCGGGCGAAGCTCGCCGTCATCTGCATCCCGTAGCTGCTGGGCGATCCGCAGCCGACGAACGCCACGGCCGGCGCCGAGAGGATGCCGCTCATCCGCCAGGATCGACTGCGCAAGGCCAGCAGCGGCGCAGCCGGCAGGGCGCTGGCGCGCAGCGGGTAACCGGGCTGGTGGCGGCAGCATTCCAGGGTCCCGTCCGCGGGGGTCTGCCGCGGCCGCGGCCGGGACAGCGCCTCCGTCAGCTCGCTGCGACGCCGTCCCGCCAGCGCCTCGATCAGATCGTGCGAGTCCAGACCGAGCAGCTCGATCAGCTGCTCGGGGCGTCCGCGGTGATAGTCGAGCAGAGCGCTCAGCTCGCCGATCAGCCACCGTCTCGACAGGCACTCCCGGCAGGGCGAGCTGGATTCGCCCGTCATGGGGCAACAACGCCCGCGGTCGCCGGCCAGCCTCCACGCAGGGCCAGGGCCGTCGCGACGTCGGCCTTGCCGACGCGCTCGTGGCCGTCGAGGTCCGCGATCGTGCGAGCCAGCGCCATCGCCCGTCTGCACCCTCGCGCGCTGAGCAGGCCTCGCCGACAGGCGCTCTGCAGCAGCTCCTGCCCGCCGCTGCCGGGGCGGGCCTGCTCGTCCAGCAGGCGGGCGTCCATCTCGCTGTTCAGGAGCAGCCCGTGGGGAGCCAGCCGAATGGCCTGGCGTTCCCTGGCCTCGATCACACGGGCCAGCGCCCGAGCCGAGGTCGTGACAGGTGCAGCGCCCACAGGTGAGGTGGCGTCGAGGGCCACGACCAGGTCGATGCGGTCGAGCAGGGGCGCGCTCAGGCGGCGCTCGTAGCGGTGCAGGTCCGACTGCGAGCAGGTGCAGCGAGGCGAGCGCCCGGCTCCCCCGCACGGACAGGGGTTGCTGGCGCCGAGGAGCATGAACCGGGCCGGCTGGGCCGACGTTCGGCCTGCCCGCCTGAGCGTGACCGTGCCGTCCTCCAGGGGCTGGCGCAGAGCCTCCAGGGCCGGGCGCTGGAACTCGCGCAGCTCGTCGAGGAAGAGGACGCCGCGGTGGGCCAGGGAGACCTCCCCGATGCCGCCGTTGACTGCCCCGCCGATCAGCCCGGCGGCAGTGGTCGTGTGGTGGGGCGCCCGAAAGGGCCGCTGCGGCGGCCACTCCAGCAGGGGCTGTCCGTGCAGGCTGCGGACCCGGGCGACCTCCAGCGCCTCCCTCTCGTCAAGGGGCGGCAGGATCGAGGGCAGCCTGCGGGCGAGCATCGTCTTGCCCACGCCAGGTGGCCCGCTCATCAGCAGGTTGTGCCCCCCTGCTGCGGCCACGATCAGGGCGTAGACGGCCTGCTCCTGGCCGGCCACGTCGGAGAGGTCCAGGCGGGCCGGCCCGGCGCGGAGCTCCGGCGTACCGGCACCTGACCGCGTGCCCTCCAGCGGCTCCGGCGGATCGGCGTCCCCGCCCTGCAGCAACCGCACGGCGCTGCCCAGAGAGCGCAGCGGCGCCACTGCCAGCCCGGGCACTCGCATCGCCTCGCAGGCCTGCTCGGAGCTGATGGCCAGCGCGTCGATCGATCCCTGAGCCTCGCGGGCGGCCAGCGCCACGGCCAGCGGCGCGTGGGCGGCCCTGACGCTGCCGTCGAGGGCCAGCTCGCCGTAGAGGGCGATGCGGGCCAGCGGCTCGGCCGGCACCTGGCCGGTGGCGGCGAGCAGGGCGCAGGCGATAGCAAGGTCCAGCCCCGGGCCTGCCTTGGGCAGGTCGCCGGGAGCCAGGTTGACCGTGATGCGCCGTGCTGGCATCTCCAGACCGCAGTTGCCGAGGGCGGCGCGGATGCGCTCCCGGGCCTCGCGGACGGCCGTGTCGGGCAGCCCCACGATCGTGAAGGCAGGCAGCCCCGCCCGCACGTCGAGCTCGACGCCCACGTGGCGTGCTTCGGGTCCGTCGATGGTGAAGCTGTGGGCTGCTGCGACCATGGCCTCCGGCGCTCAGGGGGAGCGCGGGAGGCTAGGTCGCTGCTGGGATGGGATCCGCTGACGGTGCGGCGGTGCGACTGTCTCTACAGCCCGGCGGGGTGGCGTGCCACGAAGCCGGCAGTGGAGGTCATCGAGTCCGTCCAGCGGTTGCCCGTCTCGGCCAGGGCGACGGTGTCGAAGCGTTTGCCGTCGACGACCATAAAGGCGTGTTCGGCGTTGGCGTAGATGGTGATGTAGCGGCCGGGGCCGGGTTCGCCGTATGACTCCAGGCCCGTCGAGTCCTCCGGGGAGGCGAGCAGGCCGCCGCCGTGCAGGGCGTAGGAGACGGAGCCCGAGCAGTCGTAGCCTTCGGAGATGAAGGATCCGTGCCCGCCGCCCCAGACGTAGGGGCGGGTCGCGATTTCGTCGCCTGCCGCGATGACGCGGGCGACGACGCCTTCGGCGCCGGTGGAGCTGGCCGAGCCGCCGCCTTCGTTGCTTTCGCCGGAGTGCAGGACGGCCTGGGAGGGGGTCAGGGTTTCCTCGCCGGAGACGCCGATGAGGGCCCAGGTGGCGGGACCGACGACGCCGTCGACGGTGAGGCCGTGACGGGCCTGCAGGCGACGCACGGAGGCCTCCGTTTCGGGTCCGAATTCGCCGTCGACGGGCAGCTGCAGGGCGGCCTGGAGCCTGTCCACTGCGCTGCCGCCGCCGCTGGCGGGCTGGCTCTGGGCGCTGGAGGCCGACGCTGCGACGGCCTGGTGGGCGTGGTGGCGGGCCGGCAGGGCGGAGGGGGGAGGCGTCAGGGTGGGAGCGCCGCTGACGCCGATGGCGCTCCACGTCTCCGGCCCGACGACGCCGTCTACGGTGAGGCCGTGACGGGCCTGCAGGCGGCGCACGGCGGCCTCTGTTTCGGGCCCGAAGTCGCCGTCGACGGTCAGGTGCAGGGCGTACTGCAGGCGCTGGACGGTCTTGGCTTCCCCTTCTTCGGAGGAGCCTTCGCCGGACTGCCCGCTGGAGGCTTCGCTGCCCTGTTCGGTCGCGGCACTCGTGTCGAGGGCGTCGTGCTTGACGCCTTCTTCGCCTGGGGTGACGCTGGCGATCGAGGCGGACAGTTCGTTGCCGGAGCCGCTGCCGCGCAGGGCTGCGCTGGTCTGCGGCCCGACGATGCCGTCGACGGTCAGGCCGCTGCGGGACTGGAAGCTCTTGACGGCTTCCTCGGTTTCAGGGCCGAAGATGCCGTCGACCTTGACCGAGCCGAGCGCCTTCTGCAGCAGTTCGACCTGGCGGCCTTCGCTGCCTTCCAGCAGGACGACGGTGTGTTCTGTGGTGGTGGCGGGGCCGCCGGCGGAGCCGGCACCGCTGGTGCCCTGGCCGGCGGCGATGCTGGCCGTGGGGCCGACGGTCAGGGCGACGAGGGCGCCCAGGGAGACGCGCCGGGCGCGGGTCGGGGTGGGCGCGAACCTCAGCTCGGCTGCTCGGCGGCGGGCCCGTGAGCGCCCCAGCGAGAGCTGCCAGACCTCCTCGTCGGCCAGATCGCGCCGGCGGGGAGCCTGCAGGAGTGCGGAGATGGAGGCTTGGGAGGCCGTCCCGGGGGCGGCGCCGCCGGATCGTGCACGGCGGGCACGGGACCTCTGGAGCGATGCGCTCCAGTGCTCGAGTACTGCAAGATCGCGCGGGCAACCCGACATGCGTGGCGTCCTTTCTGGGTCCTGATTGGCGCCTACGGGGTTAGCTGTCGGGCTCGCGTATGTACGCTACGCCACACCTGTGGCGACTCGCCCCCGCAGCCTGTCGGCTGCAATGGGTCCCCCGCTCTCCCGTCCCGTGGGACGAGAGACTCGGCACGAACGGGCGGCAAACTAACAGATCCGCTTGCAAGATGCGTAACAGGGGGAGGTCTGCAGGATTTCTTGCCGACGGGGCCCGGCGCGCCGGGGTCGGTGGCGCTGATAAGTTCGCGGTGTGACACGAAAGGGTGGGCTTGACCTTCGCCTGCTGCTCTCGCTGGTCGTGCTCGTCGTCGTGGCCGGCGGCGTCGCGCTGCTGACGATCGGCGGCGGCTCCTCGGGAGCGAACGCCAAGCGCGAAGCGGCCCGCAAGGCGCACCTGGACGCGGAGGCGCTGCTGACGCCGGTGCAGCCTGCGCCTGCGCTGTCGCTGCGCAACTACCTGGGCGAACGGGTCGACATCGACTCCTACAGGGGCAAGGCGGTGCTGGTGACGTTCCTGTACACGAACTGCCCGGACGTGTGCCCGCTGATCACGTCCAACCTGCGGGTCGCGTTGAACCTGATGAGCCCGGCCGAGCGCAGGGAAGTGCAGATCGTGGCGGTGTCGGTCGACCCCAGGCGCGACACTCCGAAGGCCGTCGCGAAGTTCCTTGCAGAGCACGAGATGACAGGCCGCATGAAGTACCTGCTCGGATCGGCCAGGGAACTGGCGAAGGTCTGGAAGGCCTGGGGGGTGGGCTCGGAAGCCGACGTCGAACAGCCTCAGTTCATCAACCACTCGGCGCTGATCTACGGCATCACGGGCACGGGCAAGCGGCTGGATCTCTATGCGGCCAACTTCCAGCCCGCTGAAATAGCCCACGACGTGCCGCTGCTGGCAGCCCGCTGAGGGAGGGTCGGGGGATGTCGAGGGGCGCGCGCTTGGCTGCTGGCGTGCTGGCTGTGGCCGTGCTCGCCGTCGTGGCAGTCCTCGGTCTGAAATCGAGTGGCGCCTCAGGGCGGGCGGCTCCGGCGCTGCCCGGCGAAAGCCTCGTGGGCCCCCGCGTGACCCTGGCGAGCATGAGCTCTGGGGATGGCGGGCGGCCCTTCGCCGTGGTGTTCTGGGCCAGCTGGTGCGGCCCCTGCATCCACGAGGCGCCGGCCGTGGCCGGCTTCGCGGCCAGCCCGGCCGGGAAGAGCCGGATCGTGGCAGTGGACTGGAGCGACGCACGCTCGGGTGCGGTGGCCTTCGTCCGCCGCTACCGCTGGCGCTTCCCGGTCCTGCGCGACGGCGAAGGGACTGTCGGCAACGACTACCGCCTGGGCGACCTGCCGACCACGTTCGTCGTCTCGGGGGGGCGCATCAGGCGGACGATGGTGGGCCCGCAGACACAGGCCTCGCTGACGGCGGCCCTGCGCTCCGTCGAAGCCTCTTGACAACACCTTGACAACAGTTCACAGGATGTTTGACAGCGGTCTGACGGCGGGGTTAGTCTGAGCAGCGGCGAGGAGGGGCCGAAGGGGGCTTCGCTGTCCGCGACTCGTCTGAGAGAGGCATGGAGGCCCGGCGCACAGCCGGGCTCTACAAGGACGAATGGAGGGAAGTCCCGCATGAGCGCAAGATCATCACGGGCAGGAGCGAGGCTGGCCGTCGCCGTCGTGGCGATGGTGGCCGTGCTCGTCACGGCTGCATCGGCGGCTGCGATGCCCGTCTACGACAACCTGCCGAGAATCTCGAGCGAAAACAAGAAACTTCCCAAGAACATGCCGTCGATCGGCTTCGAGGCGACGTCGACCTCGCAGTTCGGCGGCCTCGTCGAATTCTCGGCCAAGAGCAGGGGCCGCAGCAACCCGAAGGTGACCTTCACGCTCAGCGACTGGGCCTGCCAGAGCGGCGGCGGGGAAACCTGCACGAGCGCCAAGAAGTCGACGTGGACGTGGCCTGTGACGGTCGACATCTACGAAGCCGGCGTGGGCGGCTCAGTCGGCCCCCTCATCGCCAGCAAGACCGAAACGGTGACGATCCCGTTCCGGCCCTCGGCCAGCGCGGCCTGCGCCAGCGAAGACCCGGGCGGGTGGTACGAACCGAAGACCAAAGAATGCTTCCACGGCCTGCTCAAGAAGTACACGTTCGCGTTCTCGGGCGTGACGCTGCCGGCCACGGAGGCGATCGTAGCGGTGGCCTACAACACCCAGGACCACGGGGCGGAACCGACGGGCACGCCGGGCCCGGAGAACTCGCTGAACGTGGGGCTGACGGAAGTGCGCACGAACGGCAAAGGCCAGAAAGAAGGCCTGCCGAGCGTGGGCGGCCAGCCGCTGCCCGAAGACGTCTTCGTGGACTCCTCCTGGAGCGAAATGTACTGCGAAGGGGCCACCGACATAGGCAGCTTCGGCGACTCGGGGGCCTGCTGGTCCCCCTATCAGCCGTCCTTCGAGGTGTCGGCGGAAAAGTAGGCCGAGCGGAGCAGCGCGGTTCGGGCGCAAGGGCGGGGTTCGCGGGAGCGGCCCCGCCCTGTCCGGCCCGGCCCCGAGCGCCGGTCACCTTTCTGACAGCGCCTGGGGCCGCCCCGGTTGACATCAAAAGCCAGCCCAACCTATGCTGTTGCAGGGGCGGGGCCCAGGGGACACGGTGGTCCAGACACTGGAGGGGATCAGCGGCCGAGCCTGTCATCGCCTTGCTGGGAACGACAGCGAGTGTCCGGGCGCAGGGTTGCGCACGGACTCCACACGGATGAATGGAGACACTGATGCACAGAGGGATGACCCGTGGTCTGCGGCTGCTTGCAGTTGCCGCACTGACGCTGGGCGTTTTCGCGGGCGCGAGCAGCGCGGCGTCGGCGAAGGTGGCCGTCTACAACAACATCATCAGCCCGCTGCCGGGCAACTACGCCTCGATCGCCTTCGCGGCGACGTCGACTGCGGAGTACGGCGGTGAGATCGAACTGGCCGGCACGGCTCGCAAGAACCCGACGGTGACGGTGGCGATGAGCACGTGGGCCTGCCAGTACGGCAATTGGTCCACGAACACGTGCGCGACGCCGAAGCCCAAGAAGAAGTTCAAGTGGCCGTTGACGCTGAACGTCTACGAAGTCGGCATGGGCGGCACGGTGGGGACGAAGATCGCCTCCGTGACGAAGGAATTCGGCATGCCCTACAGGCCGAGCGTCAGCGCAGTCTGCACACACGCCCCCTACAACGACGCGGGGGCCTGGTACGACGCGACCAGCAAAGAGTGCTTCCACGGCATGGCCTTCACGGAGTCCTTCAAGGTCAGCGGTGTCACGCTGCCCGCGAAGGCGATCGTCAGCCTGGCGGTCAACACGAGCAACTACGGCGCCAAACCGGTCGGCCCGTCTGCCTGCACCGAAGAACCGCAGGGCTGCTACTACGACTCGCTGAACTTCGCGGTCGTGGAACCGGCTGAAGCGGCTGAACTGGGCGCTCAGGCAGCCGGCAGCGACCCGACGGAAGCGCAGTTCGTCAGCTCCAACTGGAACGAAATGTACTGCGGCAGCTCCGCGACGCTGAACACCTTCACCTCCTCGGGCGTGTGCCCGACGTGGTACGAAGGCGACCAGCCTGCGATCAAGGTCGAAGCGGGCTGAGCCCGAGCGGGACCTGACTGGGAGCGGGGGCTCCGCCGGCGACGGCGGGGCCCCTTCTCTTGGCGGGGCACCATCGATCGGCCTGCTGCTGCAGGCCTGGCTGTGGGAAGCTCCCGTGACTCGATCCCCGGCGGCAGGGCGGGGAGAAGGGAGCTGCGGTGAGCGATGACATGGGCCTGGTCCTGGCGGAGCAGGCGGAGTACTACCGCCAGCGTGCGGGCGAGTACGAGGACTGGTGGTTCCGCAGGGGCCGCTACGACCACGGCAGGGAGGCCAACGAGCGCTGGTTCGCGGAGGCGAGGGAGGTGAGGGCGGCCCTGACCCCCCTGATCCCGGCCGGCAACGTGCTGGAGCTGGCCTGCGGCACGGGCCTGTGGACGAGGCTGCTGGCAGAGCATGCCGGGAGCGTGACGGCGATGGACGCGTCCCCGGAGGTCATCTCGATAGCGCAGGACAAAGTCCAGGCGGAGAACGTGCAGTGGGTCGAGCAGGACCTGTTCGAGTGGGAGCCGCAGGGCGTCTATGACATGTGCCTGCTCGCCTTCTGGCTGTCCCACGTCCCAGCAGAGCGAATGTCGGAGTTCCTCGCCAGGGTCGCCCGGTCGCTGGCGCCTGGAGGCGTCATGTACGTGATCGACAGCGCCCGCAGCGAGAGCGCGTCGGCCCGCGATCACGAGCTGCAGCCCCGGGAGGAGCAGATCATGACCAGGCGGCTGGCGGACGGCAGGGAGTACCAGATCGTCAAGCACTGGTTCGACGCGGCTTCGGTGCAGGCGATGCTGGAGCAGGCAGGCTGGCGGGCGGAGATAGGCTCGACAGCGGAGTATTTCGTACACGGCTCGGCGCAGCCGGCAGGCTAGAGAGGGAGATATAGATGGGGGAGCAGGTCGTCTTGGTCACGGGCGGTTCGGGATTTCTCGGCGGCTGGTGTGTGGTGGAGGCGCTGCAGAGCGGCTACAGGGTCCGCACGACCGTCAGGGACCTGGCCAGAGAGGGGGAGGTGCGGGCCAACGTGGCGAGCCGGCTCGACGCGGGCGAGCGCCTGACGGTGCTGGCTGCCGACCTGACCCGTGATGAGGGCTGGGCTGAGGCGGTGGCGGGCTGCGACTACGTCCTGCACGTGGCCTCTCCCTTCCCGCCTGAGCAGCCCAAGGATCCAGAGGAGCTGATCGTTCCTGCCAGGGAGGGGACGCTGCGGGTGCTGCGGGCGAGCCTGGCGGCGGGCGTGAAGCGGATCGTCGTGACGTCATCGGTGGCGGCGGTCCGCAACGGCCGGGGCGGCGCCCTCAGAGGCGAGCGGGAGCTGACTGAGCAGGACTGGAACGACCTGGAGGATCCCGGCGAGACGCCCTATGCCCGCTCGAAGACGATCGCCGAGCGGGCGGCCTGGGACTTCATGGAGCAGCAGGGAGCGCGGGAGCGGCTGGTGACGGTGCAGCCGGGAGCGATCGTCGGCCCCCCCCTGGGCAGCGACCGCTCCTACTCGCTGGACGCGATCGAGCGCCTGCTGGAAGGCCGCATGCCGGGCCTGCCCAAGCTGGGCTTCAGCTTCGTGGACGTGCGCGACGTGGCAGCGCTGGAGGTGGCGGCCCTGACGGCCCCCGATGCGGGCGGTCACAGGCTGATAGCGGCCCCGGAGTTCCTGTGGTTCTCAGATGTGGCGCGGATCCTGCGGGAACAGCTGGGAGCGCAGGCGAGCAAGGTGCCGACCCGCCAGATCCCGCACTTCGTCGTGAAGGCGGTGGCGTTGATGGACCCCTCGGTGCGCTCGGTGGCAGGCGAGCTGGGCTGGCGGACGGACTTCTCGACGCAGGCAGCGAGGAGCCTGGTCGGGTGGTCGCCACGTCCGGTGCAGGAGACGATCGTGGACTGCGCGCGGAGCCTGCTGGCCAATCCGCGGGGGTAGGCGGGGGAGAGAGGAGGACCGCACGTTGCGACATGCGGTGTAGTTACCGCGCGTCGTGCATCGCGCGCATCTCGTGCAGCATCGCGTCGCGACGATCACGTCTGCGCTTGGCCTTCTTCGCAGATGACAGCTTGTGTGGCTTGCACAGCAGACATCCGGCGCGCCGCTGCTTGGGCCGTCCTCGCTTGTGATTCGCCATACGCCCACTATCGTAGACAGTCGTCTGCGGGTCTTCTGGATGGCTGATCCTTCTGAGCCATCCCAAGCGCCGGTCATGATGGCGGGATGCCCAGAATCAGCTTCTTCTACGGCATCGCGATCACGATGTACTTCTACGATCACGAACCACCGCATTTCCATGCCCAATATGCGGAGCATCATGCGGTGATCGCGATCGGTAGTGGCGAGGTACTGGTCGGTGACCTGCCGTCTCGCGCGCTCAAACTCGTCGCAGAGTGGGCCGCTCTACACCGTGCAGAGCTGGAAGCAGACTGGGTCAGCGCAAAGGATGGCGGCACTCCCGAGCCGATCGACCCGCTGCCGTAAAATGACCTGATGGACTTTGTTCGGGTCACGTCCGTGCAGGTGCTGGGCCACTACCGGCTCAGGGTCGGCTTCAGCGATGGCAGCTCGCGGGAGGTTGATCTCACAGGAGAGCTGCACGGCCCAGTGTTCGAGCCGCTTGCCGACCCCGACTTCTTTGCGCAAGTCGATGTGGACGACGAGCTGGGAACCGTCGTATGGCCCAACGGTGCGGACCTCGACCCCCTCGTGTTGCACGGCGACTTCGAGCCGGCCTCACGCTTCGTCCATCGCTGATCAGACCGTCGTAGCCAGCTGCGGGCGCGATCGGCGCGCTGACAGCTATCAGTGAGGAAGGAAGAAGGCGACGACCGGAATCGAACCGGTGTAGACGGCTTTGCAGTGCGCCGAGATTGGATGCGTCCGCCGTCGTTGCGGGCTCTGACGTGCTCTCAGGATCCCTCGGTGGCTCTCTGAAGTTGCTCGTTTGGGGAGAGTTTGGGGAGAGTGCCTGCCCCAACCAGACTGCTCTTAGCGACCTGCCCCAAGCTGGTCCAGGGCGGGAGCGTTAGCTCGGCGGGAGTACCGTCGCGATGATCGAGACTGATTCGACCTTGGCTTCGCCGCTCAGGGGCGAGCTGTACCAGCGTGCGATGCTGCCGAGTTCGATCGACGTGCTGCCGCTTGGGATTGAGACGACGCCTTGGAGGGCGAGTTGCGTGCCGCTGCCGTTTTGACCGGGTACGTCGGTCCCCCGCTGGTCGACTGGTTTCCGGGCAGCGAAGAGACCGACTTCGATGTGCGCATGGGTGTCCGCTGGCATCGTGCTCGCGAATGTCACGAGTGCTGTGATGGCCAGACGGGCAGGAGTCTGCACGGTGACGTGTCCCACGCGTCGCCCACCAGCGAGCATCACCTGGGAGCAGCCCACAAGGGAGCCAGGTGTGTTGCACGGGTCTTTAGGAAGGCCTTCTGACAGGACGGACTGCAAGTCGCGTGTTGAGAGAGGGAACCCAAGTGCCCGTGGGGTCACGGCACCGTTGGCCAGCTGTCGCTTGCCTACGCTCCCGGGCGGAAGGGTCATGACGGCGTAGGAGGCGCCTCCGAGCGAGATGAACAACGCAAGGGTTGCGACGACGTTGGCGTAGCTCAGCCGAAGCATCCAGGCAATCTAAACGATCGACAGGGGCACTCGAGGCCCGTGCGGGAGATGATTCGTAGTCGTTGGCCTTGTTGCTCCTCTGACGTGGGGCAGCCAGAGGGCTTGGGGTGTTTCTGTCGCGCGCGAGCAGCGCCCTCGTCGCTCCGGCCGCCACCCGCGCCCCGAACCGCAGCAGACAATCGAGTCACCGCGACACAAACACCCCAGCCGCCTCGACAAACCGCTCCCCATATCAACCGCTGAACGGGTCGAGAGCTATCCCTGTTTCGCGGAGTCTGTCAGGGGCCGCCTTTGATTCTCGGCTGCAGGAAGGACGCGATCCCGGTCGCGATGCCGAACGGCCCGGTGACGAAAGGGACCGTGGTGTGGCGGCCTTCCAGGCAGCAGTAGACCGTGATGCCTATAAGGATCACGGTGATGCCGAAGAAGATCGAACGCCAGACAAGCTCCACGCGCCGTTCGGTTGTGTCGAAGTGACGGGCCGCGACCTCGGCCTCTATCAGCGCCGTTTCTGCCTCTTCGCGGCGCGGGGTTGCGGAAGGTGGTGACCATCGGGCCGCCATTGTCGCGCCCAAGAGGCCGATCATCACACGCATTGGCCTGTGTTCCCTCTGTTCGGATCCTGACTCGATCATGCTCTCATGATGTAGACAATAGTCTACTTCTTCCCAACGACTGGACCGCCAAACATGTCCCGCACCAGACCAAACACATCTATTCGTGAAAAGGCGCTCTATCGTTCTCTAGCTATAGTAGAGTACAGATAGAGATATGTCCTTTGAGATCGATTGGTCAGACCCAAGCGCCATAGCGGCTCGCCTACACGAGCTCGAACAGGTCTACGAGCAGAAGCTCGCCGAGCAGCGAGCCCTGAACGCCCAGCTGGAGCACTTGCGCCGATTGCTGGCGTATGTCTCGGGCGTGTCGCGAGGGCGGGTCCAGTCCACGGCGAGTAGGGCCAAGCCAGCTGATGGCCAGCCGCGCCGACGTAGAACTGCACCAGCTCAGGATCGAGCCATTCGGGCACTCGAACAAGCCTCGGTCGAGCTTGGCGGTAGCGCCCTTGGCCCGACGTCGCTCTATAAGTACATGCTCGAAAAAGGTCTTGATGCTCCGAAGGACGCGGGCCTGCTTGGGACAAATCTTCACGACGCGTGGCGGGCTGGGCGCATCATGCGGGCGCCGAACGGCGTCTATACACCGTTGGACGGCACCGGACGGAGTGAGTGGGATCGGCCGCTCACCGATTACTACTACGCCGCTGAAATGGGCTTTCCGGTTCCAAGCGGTCCGCCAAACGAGGGATAGGAGCCATGTCTCTCAGTGATCTGAGCCTCGAAACCCTGGGTGTGCTGCCTAGCCAACGGATGCGCCGACTTGCTCCGTGAACGCAGCCTGCGGGCATCAGCGACGCCGCAAACGCACATCCAGACGCGAGAGAGCACGCCAGCTGATCGAACACCGCACAGGTAATGGTCCGAGCAGCGGGGAGGCCTGGGTGACCTGTCCGCTTGCCGTCCGCTAGTCCGCGAGCCTCGGATTTGCGAGGCGGTCTAAGGTCGTGAGCAATGGACAGTGGCGGTGGCGGTGCTCTGTGTGTTATCGAGGAAGCGTAGGTCTGCGGCGAATCGGAACCCATGTAGTGGGCAGCGTTTGGGAAGCAGGATGCCCTGGGGGTTGTAGGGGAGGTAGGTGCGGCGGCCTGCGTGGCGGTAGTAGGTGAGGTGCTGGGGGCCGAGGGTCCCGTGGATTTGGGCGACGGATATGAAAGGGCCGGCGGTGAAGGCTTCCAGGAGGGGCACTGTGATGTGGAGGCGCCCGCCAAAGGGTGGTTCTGCTGGTAGCAGCGCGGCGGGGAGGAGGATCTGGTCGATGACGGGGCTCCATCCTTCTGCGTAGAAGTACATTGAGATATGCCCTTCTTGGGTGGTTGCGCGGAGCACCGTGAGTGTCGCGCGCTCTTGGATGGCTTCGCCTTGGATGGGGATCTCAGCGAGGACTGTGCCGTAGCCCATGCGTGCCTCTGAGGGGCAGGCTGCCGGTCCGCGTGTTTCGAGTGTGGTGGTCGAGCAGGTGGTGAGCCCAATCCCGCTGAGGCCTATCCCGAGCTCGTCGGGGTAGCTGAGGTCAACTTCAGTCAGTGGGGGAGGGACAAGGCTCGTGTGGGGGATGATGTTGAGGTCAAACCCGACGGTCGTCCCGTAGCCAAGGCGCTCCGGTTTGAGGGTGACTGTGAGCTTCAGCGTTGTGGCTGCGTGCGCGCCTGGGAGCAGGAGCAGGTACGCACAAAGGCTGGCTACAGCGAGCGCATGCTTTCGGGGCATCGCGCGTGGCTGGTTTTCAGTAGGAGAGGGTCCCGGTAGTTTGGACCGTCACGTTGTAGGTGTGACGGTCAAACACGCCGTAGAGTCCGCCGTGTCCGTGGGCGTGCGCATAGCGCCCAGTGCCGCCGGTGATCACGAGTGAGCCCCCGAAGCTTTCGTAGCGGCCAGATCCGTGCGGGGTGGCCGACCCGTGCCCGGTGAGCGTTCCGCCGCTGACGTAGAGCGTAAAGGACGCGGTGAAGGTTGCGTTGATGTCCAGTCGTGCGCGCATGTGCCCAGACAGCGCACCTGTCGCTGAGCCTTCCTCGAATACGAGCGAGCCTTCGCTGCGCTGATAGCGCAGATGCGCGTTGTCGGCCAGCTTGAGCTGGCGCGCTTGTCGGGCTACGGCCCCGCCGCTAGCGACTCCGGCCGACACGCAGATCGCACTGAGGAGTGCCGCCGAAAGCGCTACCAGCAAGACGGACCACCACCACAGTCCAGCATGGTTCTCTTGCGTGGTGTCTGGCAACATGAGCTGTTCGATCAGCATATATCGCCGTTAGCCGCGTAGGCGCAGCTAGAGAGAAACAAAATGGGTGAGCTCCCTTGGTTGATCCTCGGGCCGACGACTTGGCGTATCTGCTTGGTAGGTGGCCAGCGATTGTTCGAAGGCTTGGCGGTCGAAGTCGGGCCACAGCTCGGCGCGGAAGCACAGCTGGGAGTAGGCGGCCTGCCAGAGCAGGAAGTTTGAGAGTCGCTGCTCGCCGCCCGTGCGGATGACGAGCTGCGGGTCTTGCATCCTCGGGTCATAGAGCAGGCGCTGGAAGGCGCGTTCTCCGCCGCCCTTGTAACGGTCTGCGGCGTGAAGGATCTCCGCGCGGGAGCCGTAGTTGATCGCCAGGAAGAGCGTCATCGCCGTGTCGCGGGAAGCGGTCAGATCCTGGACTTGTCGTATCGCTTCGCGCAGCCGAGACGGTAGTGGCTGGCGGTCTCCCATGAACCGAACGGCGACGCCTTGCTCGAGCAGCCTGGGACTCTCGTGTGCAAGGCGCGCCGCCAAGACATTCATGAGAGCGGTGAGATCACCGGCGGAGCGGGACAGGTTCTCGGTGGAGAGGGAGTAGATGGTCAGCTGCTTGATCCCGTATTCGCGGGCGTCGCGGATCCGGGCGTTGAGTGTGTCCGCGCCAGCTTCATAGCCTTCGCGCAGGGATAGCCCGCGTGACCTTGCCCAGCGGCGGTTGCCGTCGATCACGATCGCGACACGGCTGGGTTGCACCGCCTCGCCTGTCGTCATGGGGCTGCGGGCTGTCTCGATGCTCTGGTTCAGCATTCCCGTCGGCGGTTGCGCCGGTCGTTGGCCAGACGCCAAGCGCGCATGAAGATGAGTGGTGGCGCGATCAAGGGCTCAAGCTCGCGTTGAAGTGGGGCCAAGGTCCGTCTCGCAGGGTCCGTAGGCCCGAGCGCGGCGAGGTAGTAGGCCACAACGCCCGAGAGCGTCATCAGCTGGTGTCCCCCGTGGGGCACGGTTGGGGCCTGTCTGACCGCCCGCCGGATGATCGTCACGAGCATGTCGGCGAGCTGGTCGTAGTCTGGGAAGTAGTGCAGGTATCCGCGCTGGTCGACGGTCGAAGCTTCGTCGTGGTGGAGATCGGCAAAGCCGTCCAGGATCGTCGCGAGCACGCAGGTGGAGCGATCGTGGAAGCTGTCGATGCGGGCTGCCGCCTCTGGGGTTGTTGCCGAGTCGGCGGCGGCGGCTATCAGCGCGTGGATCGAGATGACCGCCGAGGCTGCCCCAGCAAGATATTCACGCCATGAGACACCTGCCGCTGCGGCTTGCTCGGTTGCCCAGACTTCAAGCTGCGCGCTGCCAATACGAGGGGCTGCGTGCGACCGCACTTGTGCTTGGGCGCAGCGACCGGCAGCAAGAGCGGCCACAGTCGCGACCGTCAGCGAGGCGGGCAGCCTCGAGAACCCACCGCGCGCCGTAGCGACGAGTCGTTCCAAGTACCCGTCGTCAGCGAGACATGGAGGGTGCGGCCCGTAGTAGTTCCCGCGCGGCTGCTCGCTCGGTGCGACCGCGTCGCACAGCGCGCCGAATAGCTGCAGCCCGGTTTGGAGTGGGTCAGCGGCTGTCTGCTCGGTCAGTCCGTCGAGAAAGTCGTAGATGACCTGCACGGCGACGATGACCTCGATCGCGCTCGCGCGCCGGCCCCGTGGCGCGAGCGTCGCAAAGGTCGCCGCGAAGTACACGTTCGACTTCTCCTCAGCCAGCTTGGAGAGAGCCAGCAAGCGGAGCGAGGGATCACGGATGCCTTGTGCCTCCTGGCGCCAACGGCGTAGCTCCCTTCTGGTCTTGGCGATGACCGTGCTCCAGTAGCGGACGCTCATTACTGCGAGCGCGCCCCACGAACGAGCTATGAGGCGTGGATCGCCCGCCTCCCGCATCGCTCAAGCGTATGGTGGTGACGGGGCCTCCGTGACGAGGGGCAGGGTGTCTACTCGTCCAACGCCAGCTCTGGCGCAACCCGCGACGCCGAGAGCATCGGCACAGCGATCAGCGCGATGACGACCACAACGACTATCCCGAGGAGCTTGACGGGCTGCCAGCTCGCCGTGATGCTCGCAACGGGGAAGCCGGTTACACGCTTCAGGTAGCTGTCGATGATCGCCTGACCGTAGATCCCGCCGACCACCCCGGTCAGGCAGCCGGCGAGAAGCATCAGCCCGGCTTCGCCCGCCAGGACTCTGCGCAGCCGCTGGGGCGTGGCGCCGGTGATCCGCATGGCCGCCAGCGCGGGCCGTCGTTGCCAAACCGCCGAGCCAAGCGCGGCGGCCATCGCAAGGATCGCAGCGAGCGTGAGCAGCAACGCTATGTCCGCGAGCTGGCCGAGCCCTTCGCGTGCGATCGAGAGGAACCGTTCAGCTCGGCTGTGCGCGCTGAGCACTTCAAGCCCCGTGTTGGGCCCGAGGGCCGCCGTAATCGTACGTCTTACCCGTTCGATGTCCGCTCCTGGAGCAAGGTGGACGGCAAGCGCTGTGGGCTCCGATGTACCCCACAGGCGTTCGTGCTCGGCGTTTGACATGAGCACCGCGCCCGGGCTCCAACCGAAGTTCGTTGTGGTCGCCGCGATCCTGACCGGCTCGTTACCGCTCGGCGTCGGAAGCCGAAGAGCGTCTCCGACTCGTGCGTGATGTTCGGCGGCGAGCTTCTGCGAGACGACCACCCAGCCGCCCGCTTCGAGTCTTCTCACCGCCGTGTTGGGGCTCCCTTCGATGGTCTGTTCTCGCAGCAGATGCGTGGTCTCGCTGGGCCGTCGTGCCGTGAGCCACAGGCGACGATCGCCAATGTCGAGGTATTCGCTCTGGGTCGCTTCGACAGCAGCGACCCCGGCCACCCTCGAGATAGCCGAGGCGTGCCCGTCCGCCAAGAAGCGGTTGACAGCGAGGGGGTCTTCCTGGTTGACCACCCACAGGTCGGCCGCACTGGTGTACGTCCCAGCGAAGCTGTGCAGGCCGCCGAGCAGATCCTCCCTCGCGCCACCCAACGCCACCGCGCCGAAGAGCGCAAGCGCGCCCGTTGAAGAAAGTGCCAGCGACCGCAGCGTTGTTCCCCTGAGAGAGCTCACTGGGACGAGCAGCAGCGCGAGGCTCGGCACCCGCTTGGCCGCCGCGCTTGCCAACTGGAGCGTGAGCGCGAGCGTCAACGGCACAGCCAACACCGTGGCGAGAGCGAGGATCGCTGTACCGGCCAGAGCAAGCTGTGGTGCTAGCACGAATACGACAGTCCCGATCGCCACCAGGATCAGTCCGCCAGCGGCCAGCGTTCGTTGGGTTCTTGCTTCCAGCGCGTTTCCGGGCGCACCATCGGTTAGGTAGACCGCGTCAAGCTCGTGACCGCGGCGCAGGTCGAGCAGCAGCACGCTTGAGGCCAGGCCGATCGCAAGAACGCCTCCCGCGAAAGCGAGCAATACCGCGCCGAGGCCGATGGTGGTGTGTTGGCCGAGAGCGAACGCTTGGGCGAGATACCCGGTCGCGGGCCGCAATGCATCGCGGGAGAGCAGGTATCCCATCAGGACCCCGGCAAGCGATGCGATGAGCCCGAGAAACAGCGCCTGGCTGAGCACCATCTGCACGATCGCGCTGCGCCTGGCGCCGGCCAGTCGCAGGTCTGCGATCGCCTGGCGACGATCAGGGATCGTCAACAGCATCGCGCTTGCTGCAAGCAAGAGCCCGAGGAGGCTCGCGATCGCAGCGAACATCCCGCTCGCGAGGTTGCTCGGCTTAAGCGCCTCATCCAGCAACGCCAGATCCTGGTCAGCCGGCACGACACTGAGACGGCCGCCCGCGACACCTTCAAGCTCACGACGTACAGCGGACTGGTGCCCCGAGGCTGGCTGAACGAGGATGCGGGACACCCGTCCAGGCAGTCCCGCGAGCCGCTGCAGCTGACTCAGTGGCATCACAGCAACTACCGCTTGGGAGAGCGGTCCGACCGCTTCGCTGCCAAGCACGTCGGTGACAGCCACCGAGTAGGCATGGCCACGAACCCGGAGCGAGACGCGCGGCCCGTCCGTGTGCAGCGCGCCGCGCGTGACCCCCAGCGTGTTAGCCGTGGCGCTGCTGAGAGCGACGCCGTTCTGTGCAAGCACGGCAATCGGCAGAGTATGCGCGAGCCCATCGAGGATCGTGAGGCTGACATCGGCGCCGGCGAGGTCCACCGCGATCTTGCGCCCCCCAGCAGCCACAAGGGTCGCCTGCTGCTCCAGCAGCGGCGCTGCCTGCTTGACGCCTGGCAGGTGCTCTACAGCCGCGAGCGTGCCTTCGTCAAACCCTTCGCCGCTACGGGCGCGAAGCTGGAGAGTCGCAGGTCCGATAACCGTGTGGACCACTTCGCTTGTCGAGTTTGCGATATTGGCCTGGGCGGCCAAGACCGCGAAGATCAGCGCGACTGCGACCGCCACCCCCAGACCAGCCAGGAGCTCCTGAGCTGCGTGGGCGCGCAGGCGCCGCCGATAGAGATGCAACAGCGTCCGAGGCCGCAACACCCTCGTGATCGGTCGCTGGGCGCGGCCTGACCCGGTCGCAGCCTGAAGCGGGACGCTGCTCACCGGCCCGGGGCCTCAAGCCTTCAGCACGGAAGGGCTCACGGCCGCTACAGGGGCCGCTTCAGAGAGTTTGCCGTCCCGCAGCGTGCAGCGCCGATCCGCAAGAGCAGCGACTTCAGCGTCATGGGTGACGAGCAGCACCGCAGCGTTGTGGTCCCGTGCGAGGGCCCGCAGAAGCTCTACTACTTCGAGGCTACGCGCACTGTCGAGATTGCCGGTGGGCTCATCGGCGAGTATCAGCTTCGGGTCACCTGCGAGCGCGCGAGCGATAGCAACTCGCTGGCGCTCACCTCCAGACATCTGCTCAGGCCCGCGCCCGACGCGGTCGGCCAAACCAACGCGCCCCAGCCACTCCTTCGCTCGCGCCTGGGCGCTGGCAACGCTCATCCCAGCAAGCAACAGACCCATCGAGGCGTTGTCCAAGGCAGACGTCCGGGGCTGCAGGTGAAAGCGTTGATAGATGAACCCCACATCGCGCATCAGGTAGTCGGCAGCCTCGCGCTTGGACATCGATCCCAAGTCGCTTCCCTCAAAGCGGATCGAGCCTCCTTCTGGCCGGAGCAGGGCAGCGATCAGCAGCAGGAGCGTAGTCTTACCCGACCCGCTCGGACCCTGCAGCGCAAGCATCTCACCCGATCGCAACGACAGGCTCACGCCGTCCACCGCACGCACCTCCTCTCCCGCGGAACGGTAATGCCGGACAACATTCTCCAGCTCAAGCACCGCCAGTACCCAACCATCCTGGCGCGCTCACCACGGCAGTCTCGGCCATCATGCTGAGCGGCGAAAAGGCAGCACAGAAGCAAGCCCCGGCACCGAGTCCCCGTGCAGCGTGCCGGCATCCAGCGAGAGCCTGCGATGCGCAAAGGACAGACACGGCGAATCGCCGGTCGTCATCAACACCGCTATACCCTCCTCGGTCAGGGAGCGAAGCAGCCGAAGAAGCTCATCGCGAACCAACACATCGACACCCAACGTGGGCTCGTCGATCAACAGCAGCTTCGGACTCCGCAACAACGCTCGCGCGACCGCGACCCGCACAGCCTCATCAGGCCCAAGCTTGTCAAGCCGGCACCCGGCACACCCCTCCGCGCCCGTCCTAGCCAAGACATCCCCCGCGCATCGCTCGGCGTCTTTGACCCTCTCTCCGCGCATGAGCTGATCGGTCACCAGCTGGTCACGCACCACTTGCCAGTCGCTGGGAGGATGCTTGGTCAAGCAATACGCGATGCCCGAATCCTGCGCATGATCCTTGCATCTGGCGAGATCCCGCCCCTGGAAACGCACCACTCCGCCATCAGGCTGCGTGATGCCTGCCGCGATCCGCAGCAGCGTCGAGCGTCCAGACCGCCGCGAACCCCACACGGCCACCAGTTCACCCTCCTCAACGCGCAGCGAAGCCCCCTGCAGCACCGAACGTCGATCGGACTCGGCACGACCAGCGTGCTTGCTAACACGCTCGAGTTCGAGCAGGCTCATCGGCGATCTTCGGCCAGCTTCGTAAACCGCGCTCTGGCATAGCTGGCCCACGGCAGCTCCGCCTGCGCAGCCAGCCGAGCCCGTTCAGCAGGCAGCGCCTTCACCAGCGCGTCGCACTGCGGGCCTGAGAGATTCGCAAGCAACCCTGGCTCGTCTGCGAGCCATGCGCGCTCATACTCATCCACAAGCTGAAGAGCAAGCATCGGCTCGGACTCAAGCGCCGCAAGCTGTCTTGGAAACAAACGCGCGTGAAGACGCTCTACGCGAATCTGTGCCCGCAACCACTGCACGTAGCCCTGAACGCCGAGCGGCGTAGCCTTGTACTTCGGGCGGGGCCGCCGTGACCCGCCAGACGCCCCGGCCTCCTCGATTAGGCCCGCGGCCTCCAACGCATCCAGCCCGTCATACACGCGCGAGCTGTTTCCCAGCGGCAGCGCATCGCCGAACTCGTCCTCGAACCGTTTCGCGAGGCCGTAACCATGTTCTGGGCGCTCGATAATCAAACCGAGCAAGGTCCAATAGATCGGCGAGCGGATCGAGCCCGGACTCCTATGGGCTCGAGTGGCCGGCCTCATTCCCGCTCGCCCTCGTACCTCGCGCATCCGCAACAGACTACACGAGTCAGCTTGGCAGAATCCAGCCAGGCTGCCAGGATTTAGTCGGTTTCCGAATAGTCGGACTTAGGCTTATCAGGCTCGTTCCTGTCCGGCAACATCGGCCGCGTGACCGGTCGATCAGACACCTTGCGGGCGCGTCCAGAGGACGGCCGGCCCAACCCGTGTCTTCCTGCTCTGCGACTGCGTCAGGCGCTGATACCCGAGCACTTGGATGCCGCGAGACGTGGGGATGCCGTAGCTAGCAGTCGGAAGCTGCGAGCGGATAGGGACGGCGGGCCTCGGATCTCGTCGTCTGGGACGGGCGCGGTGGGCGGGGCATGTAGCGGTAGCGGCACTGTGCTCAGCCCGCCCAGCCGTCACCACGGCAACGCGGTCGTATCGGGTTAGGCCCGTGCTTGGTGAGGATGCAACAGGCCAGCGTCCGCACGCCATCAGGACGAGGCGCGCTTGTACTGCTCCTGATCCTGCTTTGAAGCAGAAGCTCGTTGGTGCTCCGCTGCCGGCGGTGGAACTGGTGGCGTCTCTCGGTAGGCGGTGTTGTCTCGAGGATCTTGGTCTGGGGTGGGTCGTGATCTACCTGTATCCGGGCTCGCCCGGGCAGGCCGAGGCCGATGCTGCTGAGCATCGGGCGTTTGGCGATCTGGAGCGCGAGTTCAGCGAGCGTGGGGTAAAGATCGCAGGGCTCTCCAGCCAGACACCACGCGAGCAAGAAGCCCTGGTTGCGCGCGAGCGGATCTGTCATCTGATGCTCGCCGACCCTGGGCTTGAGCTGGCACGCGCGCTGAATGTCCTATCGCTGGTATCCGGTGCTGAGGGGACGTACCGCCGTGCCGCGCTGGTCTGTCGGCTGTTGACGATCAGGGCCGTGCTCACGGTGAGCGAGCCTGCTCGTGCGGGTGGCCAAGTTCTTGCGTGGATGACCCTTGCCGGCGTGGCATGAACATCGGGCCCGCGTACGGGTGTCGAGCGCGCGCAGAGAAATGAGCGCCAGGCGGCTGGGCTGGCGCGGTCGGCAGCGCAGAGGAGGCGAGCTGCGACGCGAGGCGCCTGTGCCGCAGATCATCGGCCGGCGGCTACCCGATCTCGTGCTCCCGTTCGCGCCGGAAGGGGAGATAGGTCTGGGGGAGCTGGCACGCCGGTTCTCGTTGGTGGTCTGTCTGTTCCCGGCGCTCGGGACTGAGCACGCCGACAGCGAGGAGCGGGCCCGCGCGGCGGCTTGGGGGCGGTATCAACCGACCGCGATAAAGCTGGGACATCGGCTGGTCGCTATCAGCAGCGATAACCCTGCCCATCAGCACGATTGGCTTGAAACCGAAGCACCCGACTACTTGGTCCTCTGCGACAGGCAACTCCTGCTCGCTCGCGATCTGGGGCTGCCAACCATCCGCCGCGATCGTCGACGGGTCTATCAGGCCGCGACGCTTGTGATCCAGAACGCCAGGGTGCAACAGGTCTTCTCGCCGGTCTGGGTCAATGACGCGATGAACACGATCCAATATCTAAAGGACCAACAATGAGCACGCTCCTGGAGCATGACTTCGTGTTGATGACGGGGCTTCGCCGTCGGTCGGCCACGCCCGAGCATCGGGCCGAGATGACAGAACGGGCCGGGGTCCTGGTCGCGAACTTCGACCGGCTGTGCGCGGAGCGTGGCATGACAAGCGAAGAAGTTGTGCAGCGTGGCGGGCTCGCCACCTCGACACTGCAGAAAATGCGAAACAAGGAGACGTTCGACCCGCACTTGAGCACGGTCCTCAAGCTCTCGGCAGGTCTAGGCGTCCCGCCCGCGCAGCTCCTAGTCGGCATGACCGCGCTGTCGCCACGACAGAGGACCCGGTCATGGCGCACGGACACAAGAGTTGACTCGCTTTAGGACGCAGTCACGTCCACTTCTGAGATCGAGTGAGCTTCAGGCCGTGAGAATGCTGCTCGTGATCCGGCCCGCGCCGACGACGCGCTCAACACAACCAGTAAAGGACGAACCATGGTGAGACCCTTGAAACGAGCAGCCATACGCACAGTCCAGGACACGCCCGGGGAGGGGATATGAGTCCGCGTACGAGGACCGTCAGGGTGGGGGAGGAGCCTGCCTGGTCGATTCCGAGTCTGCGCGAGCCGCGCTACTCGCAGTCGCTGGAGCGGGGCCTTGCGATCCTGGGCTGCTTCACGCCGGCCCGGCCGGTGCTGGGCATCGCCGACATCGCCGAC
>Ga0181522_10000144_pt1 | contig 56998 bp, 52 predicted proteins | sample PEATcosm2014_Bin_27_FD_121103 | JGI IMG/M metagenome (GOLD analysis project Ga0181522, IMG submission 121103) | Peatland microbial communities from MTU Mesocosm Facility, Houghton, MI, USA - PEATcosm2014_Bin05_10_metaG | ecosystem: Environmental > Terrestrial > Soil > Wetlands > Peat | place...
CGATCAGGCAACACGAATGCTCGGCGTCGTTCGCTATCCGTACATGCCAACTGACGTGGATCGGGCCCTCCAACAGGTCGCGATCGACATGGGGAGAGGGGAAACGTTCAACAAGGCTCCAGTGGGAGTCTACTTCGGTAACCCCGGCGTCGAGGCAGACGATCCTTACTTCGGCGGGGTCGGGCCGCGGCGCAGCGGTTGCATCTCGTGTGGCAACTGCTGTATCGGCTGCGGCCACAACGCCAAGAACAAGCTGACGACGAACTACCTCTACCTGGCCGAGAAGCTCGGTGCGGTGATCCACGAACTGCACGAGGTGTACGAACTCTCCCCGCTTGAGGGAGGCGGGTTCGAAGTACACGCACGGCACCCCGGCTGGGCGCAGCGGGCTGCGCACCTTCAGCGCTACACATACACTGCGGAGCAGGTGATCGTCGCCGCCCACGCATATGGCTCGTCAAAGCTACTTCTTCACATGCAACACCAGGGCCGACTACCGGGGCTCTCCAGCCAACTCGGGCAACGAGCGCGGACGAACTCCGAACAGCTTCTATACGTCACGCGAACGCACGAAAAATGGAAGAGCGATCCGGAGAAGATCCACATCCAGCCAGGTTCGGTAGCAATCACTTCCGGCGTTTGGCCGGATCCGGTGACGAGCGTGGAGCCTACCTACTGGGGAGTCGGAAGTAACGTTTTCGCGTTGCTCGGAACCTACCACCAGCATGGCGAGCAGAAGCATCCGTTCGAGTCCTGGCTGAAGCAACTTCTCGAACACCCTAAAGAGGTGCTCAGCTTCGATGACCCGCGCCACTGGTCCGAGCGTTCCTTCGTCGCACTGTGCATGCAGACGACTGACACCTCGATCGAGCTGTACTGGCACGATGGCCTGCTGCGAAGCCGACAAGGTCCCGGTTCACCTCCCTCGGTGCACATCCCGGTCGTCGAGGAGTTCGTCGATCGAGTGGCAAGGAAGCTGGACAGCCGGGAGGGGGCGTTGCTAACTGAGGTCATCAACCACAATGCCTCCGCCCACTTCGTGGGCGGGATCCCTATCGCTGACAGCAGCGAATGCGGCGCCGTCGATCCTTATCAGCGCGCGTTTGGTCAGCCGGGCCTTCACGTCATGGACGGGAGCGTGATGCCAGCCAACCCGGGAGTCAACCCGTCACTCATGATTACAGCCTTGGTCGAACGCGCAATGTCACTGTGGCCGAACAAGGGCGATGCGGATACCAGGCCGCCCTTGGGCTCCGGATACGAGCGCATAGGCCCGATCATGCCGCACCGTCCAATCGTGCCCCCGGGCGCTCTCGGGGAGCTGCGACTCGACGCCAAGAAGTCCGACGTCATCCCGGAATATCCCTACTGAACCGGCACCGCGAAGAGGAGAAGCCGATGACTGAGATTGCTACTGACGCTTTCAGAACTATCGCGACGGGCGACGCTATCCCTAACGACTTCGTTGTCCCCTACTACCTGCATGACCGCAAACGACGTATCGCGATCGCCCGTGTCGACGACCGCATCTACGCGTTCGATGACCTTTGCACCTGCACGGACGAGTCATGCCCGCTCTCCGGCGGCCTGCTCACTAAGACGACGATCATGTGCCAATGCCACGGCTCCCGGTTCGACATTACCACTGGAGCCGTAATCAACGGCCCGGCCACCGAGGCACTCATCGTTTACGAGGTGCAGGAGGTTGACGGCAAGATTCGCATTCGATTCTGACCCGCCTCAATGTCGGGTGACAGAAGTCGATCATCGGAGGACAAAGAGAACATCAACATGTTATCCACAATTGCCAGCAACATCAGTGCACCAACGCAGTTTCTCGAAGTGAAAAGCGAGAGATATGCTTACCGCCGCTTCGGAGAGGGCCACGGGCTTCCTCTTCTCTTTCTCCAGCACTTCACGGGTACGCTTGACAACTGGGACCCTGCGGTGACTGATCCTCTCGCATCGAGAAGCGAAGTCATTCTGTTTGATAATGCCGGCATTGGGAGGTCCAGCGGCAAGGTGCCAAATACGATCGCGGAAATGGCAAAACATGCTTCGGCCTTCTTAGACGGTCTAGGCCTGACTATTTGCGATGTCCTCGGTTTCTCACTTGGTGGAATGGTCGCCCAGCAGATGGCAATTGATCGCCCTTCGACCTTTCGTCGAATCATCCTTGTTGGCACAGCGCCGCCGGGAGGGGAAGACATTATGCATCTGGAAAAACCCAGCCTGGCCCGGCATTTTAGTGATGCCAGCCTGAAGGGATACGCCATCTTGCAAAAGATATTTTTTGCCTCGACAGATTCAAGTCAGGCGGCCGGCGCGGCGTTCATTAAAAGACTAGCGCAACGAATAGATGACAGGGACCCCGCGTCTGGACCGGACGTGGCCGCCGCTCAAATCTCAGCGTTTCGTGACTGGGAAAAATCCGCAGGCGAACGGTTCTCGAGCCTTAGGGGCATTCGCCAACCAACGCTCGTGGTGAACGGAATTCACGACGAAATGATTCCCGTCTCAAACTCGTATTTTCTAAGTGAGAACTTGCCCGACGCTGTTCTTATGACCTATCCAGACTCCGGGCACGGCTCTCTCTTTCAGTTTCATGACTCATTTACTCGCCAAGCGGCTGCATTCCTCAGTTCCGACTCACCCTTTGCACCTTACTGAGTCGCAGACCGCCTTTAGGCAACGGGAACCGATGACCTGCGAGGATTTCGGTTAGTAGGGCATTCCTCTGCGATTTCGGAACAACTCTGAGCAGGAACTGCGCTCGGGGAAAACGACCGCTCACGATTGCGGAGTAATCGGGGCAAAGCTCGTGCCCCGATGCTGCAACCTGAGCTTGTCAATTCATCTCAGTGGCGTCTCGGGGTAGCTCTACGATGGAAAACCAAAAGCCCTCAATCGCCTGCACTACCTCCGAAAACTCATGGAGGTCCAGCGGTTTGCTGATGTAGCAGTTCGCATGCATGGCGTAGGTCTGGAGGATATCTTGTTTCGCCCGTGAGCTGGTCAGGATGATCACAGGAATTTCCTTCAGGTCGAACCGGCCCTTGGTGAACGACAGAACATCCCGCCCATTTTTGCCGGGAAGATTCAGATCCAATAGAACCAAATCTGGCCGCGGCGCGCATTTGTACTTGCCTTCCTGACCTAGAAACTCGATGGCGTCTTCGCCGTTCTTCGTGACAAACAATTCGTTCATGATCTTGCAGTCCTTTAGGGACTCGCGGGTCAACCGCACGTCCGCGGGATTATCTTCCACCAGCAAAATCTTCGCCGGTACTCCAGCCATATCGCGCATAAGGGCCTAATCCTTGTCGATCAATTCGAACTCATCTCAGCAAACAATACTCGCAAGCCGGCGCAAAAACCAAACTATCCAATTAACTGCTTTGGTTCGTCTCAGCACCTCATTATATTACTGCCAGCCCGATTTAGGCGGTGCCCGACGCCGCCTTTTTTTTAGGCAATTTCACAATCGAAAACCAGAAGCCCTCAATCGCTTTTACCACTTCGCCAAACTCATCGATATTCAGAGGTTTGTTGACGTAGCAGTTACAGTGCAGAGAGTAACTCTGTACGATGTCGCGTTCCGCCCGCGAACTGGTCAAAACGACCACCGGGATCCTCCTCAATGCCGGGTTCTCTTTAATGAACGCGAGGACTTCTTTTCCGTCTTTCTTCGGAAGGTTCAGATCCAGGAGAATCAAGTCCGGCTGCCGCATGGACTTGAATCGTCCCAGCTTGGACAAGAAGTCGATAGCCTCAACGCCATCCCGCACCGTATATAATTCATTGAGGACTTTGCAGTCCTTAAGCGACTCCTCGGTTAAGCGCGCGTCCGCGAGGTTGTCCTCTACCAACAAAATCTTGATCGGTAACCCGATGGGTTTAGGCATAAAGTTCTTCCCTTTTACTCGATGATGCCGTTTAGGGCCAGGAAAAATACACGACTGTACCGTGCCCTCGATTTGGCTCTACCCAGATGTTCCCTTCACGTTTCTCGACGATTTTCTTGCAGACGGCAAGTCCGATTCCCGTGCCGGCGTAGTCTTCCCGGGCATTAAGGCGCTGAAAGATCACGAAAACCCGATCCTTGTATTGGGCGTCGATACCAATACCGTTGTCAGCTACCGAGAAGATCCATTTATCGCCTTCCGCACGCGCCGAGATATGTACCTGCGGATCCTCTTTGCTCCGGAACTTGATGGCATTGTCGATCAAATTTTGAAAGACCTGAGTGATTTGCAGTTCGTTGGCACGTACTTGAGGCAGGGGGTCGTGCGTGACCCGAGCTCGAGCAGTTTCCTTCTTTTGTGTAAGGCTAAGAAGGACCTGCGCCAGCACCTTCTCGCAGTCGACCAGTTGTTCCGGCGCGTCGCCCTGGCCGACGCGGGAGAAAGTGAGCAGGTCATTGATCAGCGCGCTCATGCGCTTGGCGCCATCGTCCGCAAATCCGATGAATTCCTCGGCCTCAGCATCCAGCTTTCCCTTGTAACGCCGGGCGAGCAGTTGCACGTAACTCGAGACCATGCGCAGTGGTTCTTGCAAGTCATGCGCGGCAACGTAGGCGAATTGTTCCAATTCACGGTTGGAGCGGGCGACTTCCTCGGCCTTCGTTGCCAGCATTTTCTCGACGTTCTTGGCAAACGTGACATCGCGAAAAGTGGAAACCGCCCCCTCTTTCCCGTCTTTGAGGGGGCTCGCGGTCACACTGATCCAGATTCCCTTCTGAACCGTGTTCCTGATCCAAAGTTCCACGTCATCACAAGACTCTCCCCTCAACGCTCTCGATAGAGGCAAGTCTTTGACGGGGAATGGGGTTACTTGATCAGACAAATAAACCCCAATACCCTCCGTCCATTCCTTCTGTTGTATCTTGTCGGGCTTCAAACCCAGCATCTTCTCGCATGCCGAATTCCAGAGAACACAATTTCCCGCTGCATCGGCGACGAAAATGCCATCCCCGCTGCTCTCCATGATGCACCGCAGAAGATCTGCCTGCTTTCGCTGCCAAGTTTCCCCGCGCTGCGCCAATTCCACTTCCCGGGATAGCACACGGTTGCTCATGTTCTGGTCGGTGGTGTCCCGAAGAGCCAATAGGATAGTGCGCTGGTCGGATTGGGTTAGCAGATTTGCAGTTATCAATAAGGATCGCTGGCCGAGGCCGGCAATGGTGCAGTTGGCCTGAAACTGGCGCCGTGCCGACCCGCGCTGCACTTCGTCCAGAAAAACTTGTGCTTCTGGACTGCCCAGGAATTCTTTCAAGGGTCGACCATTTATTTGAGGCCAACCGATGCCGATCCATTCACAAAAAGACGGATTCGCAAATATCACGAGCAGGTTTTGATCCAAAACCACAATGGACTCTTTCCATTGTTTGACGATGCTCTGTGCCAGCGTACCGGGCAGCGCCGGTGATGGAGAGTATGCTGCGGTCGTCGTCATTCTTTGTGCCTCAATCCTAAGCCGAGTGTGAATCTGCCTTTGCTTTAAGGCAATCCTGATTCTGCGAACGTACCTGTATGTCGCGAAGTATTTGGAGCAGCAAGCGATGATTCACGGGTTTTTCGAGAAAGCAGTGTGCGCCTGCATCAAGCACCCGCTGTTGGGTAAGCGCGGAACAGTCTGCGCTCACAATTAGCACAGGCACGACCGAAAGTCCTGAGAAGGACCGAAATTCTCGCAGCACGGCAAACCCATCTTCCTGTTTTAGGTGCAAATCGAGGAGGATGGCAAAAGGCCTTTCGGCGAGGGCAAGGGCGACCGCAGAACTTCCGTTCTGCGCGAGCAGTATCTGATAGTTGCTAGCACGCAGTCGAAGTTCCAGTGCCCGCGCCAGGTCTTGGTTGTCGTCTACGATTAAAACTTTAGCTAGCTCCACAAACCCCCTCAGATACTACCAACCTGCAAAATCGCATTCTCGATCTTTTCGCAAATCCATTCCAACTGTTCATCCAGATGCCGTTTTTCGGCGGGGATCCCGGGAAGCGGCGTACAGACGGCTCTGTAAACACAGGTGTCTGCAATTTGCGGCGCCGCAGTCAATTGTCCTAGGATCCGCTTTTCTAACACCGACGCACCAGATAAGTCCGCGCACGCGAGGACAAACATCGTTTCCCTGTGCCCGAGAGGATGCATGAAGGGAAGCAGCAGGTCCTTGTCTGGAAGAATGCAGCGCTCCACAATTGCCCGGCAGCGGCGCTGGGTAAGCTCCCAGACGTCGTCGGTCACCGCCTGACTCCCGCGCGCAATTTCAATTGCAACTAACGTCGCCCCCCGGATTTTGCCGTCGCGGACTAGTATTGGTGAGACAGCAGCAGGCAGTGAAAACACGGGCAGGGTAAAAGAGAATGTGCTGCCATTCTCTAGTGTGCTTTCTACCCAGATTCGGCCCCCATGCTGTTCCACAATTTCTTTGCTGATTGCAAGCCCTAGACCAAGTCCCTGCCGGTTGGAAACCGCGTTTTGTTCCTGATACAAACGGTCAAATACCAGTTTTAGATTCCCCGGATTGATTCCCCTCCCTGTGTCGGCGACAGAGAATCGGACAAAGTTTGGGTCATCGTCAAAAATGGCGGCGCCTAACGTGATGACGCCGCCGGCATCCGTAAATTTGAGGGCATTTTCAAGCAGGTTGATCAAGACTTGCAACAACCGCCGCTGATCGGCCCGCACCGGGGCAATATGGCCCCCTATTCGTGTAACCAGTTCCACTCCTCGTGTCTTGGCTTTTGAGCCCAGCATTACGGCCAGCTGCTTCAGGACATCCACGGAATCCACACGTGCAGGTTCAATCGTGAGCTTCCCCACATTCGCGGACGCTGCATCCAGAAGATCATTGATCAGGTTGTTCAATTGCCCCGCGTTCCGCAGAACACTTTGGAGATATTCCCGCTCTTTATCGGTCAAGGGACCAGCCAGGCCGTCGAGCATCACCTCGGCGAACTGGTGAATACACGCTAGCGGTGAACGGAGCTCGTGAGAAACGTGGGACAGGAATTTATCTTTAAAATCAAGCTGCTTCTGCCGGCTCTCCCGCAAAGCGCCAAGCACCTGTTGCCTCTCGATTGCGTGCTGCATGGCCCGTGTGAGCGCGTGACTGTCCATCTGCCCTTTCACGATATAATCCTGAGCTCCAGTGCGTACGGCGTCCAGAGCCATTCGGTCATCATTGGAGCCAGTCAGCACCAGGATGGGCACATCGGGAGCGTTGCGCGTGACTCTTTGGACCGTTTCATGGCCTTGGCTGTCCGGCAAATTAAGATCCAGTAAAACAACGTCCGGACGCCGTTGCTCCAACTTCGTAAGTCCCTCAGAAAGTCGTTCCGCAAAATCCAGGCTATAGGGATGAGGGGACTCCATGAGGGAAAGACGTACCAAATTTCGATCTGCAGCACTGTCATCTACAATCAAGACATCGGTTGCCATCTCGTTCGTCATTGCTGCCGATAAGCTCATGCTTCCTCACAAGAACTGCTGGGATTACTCGCCCACTTAAAATATCCGCTTGATCGAGCGTGCACGCCCGTCAGCTGTTTGTCCGTCTCCGGTGCCGGACCCAAAGACCCTCGTCGATCCTTTCCCGTCCAGTTTGCATCGCTATCTCCACCGCCAACCCCGGCGCTGCGAAGGTACTCGGAATATAAAATTGCTTTGCGGTAACGCCATCGCTATCGTGATTTTCGATGGTGATCTCCGCGGTGAGCTGACTGTCCTTCTGTTTGTGAACTCGCGCTTCGATGACAAAGCCTTGGTAGCCTTTTCGACTCTTCATGATGCAGTCCCCAGCATCAGAGCGGCGCTCGCTGTCGTGGAGCGACCCGGTCGGGCCTGCCACTTGCGCGTATTGAAGACTGCCAGCCGATAAGGTTGTAGCCGAACCGTAGGTTGCAAGGCCTTCCTTAGATCCAAACTGTCTCTGCCGATCTTGCCGCGAAGCCATTAGCATCCTGTGCCGTTCGATTGCGTAACGCATGGCTCGAGACAATGAAAGACTGTCAATCTGTCCCTTTACTATGTAGTCTTGCGCGCCCGCCCGCATCGCCTCCAGAGCCATACCTTCGTCATCAGAACCGGTGAGTACCAGGACTGGGACATGGGCGGCGTGCTCCATAACTTTCTCGACTGTACGTTTACCCTGACTGTCCGGCAGATTGAGGTCCAATAAAACGACATCCGCTCGCTGATTCCCCAACTTTGCCAGGCCTTCAGAAAGCCGCTTTGCACATTCCAACTTGTAGCAATACGAGGAACCCAAGAGCGAGAGGCGAAGCAAATTGCGATCGGCAGCACTGTCATCAACAGCAAGAACGTGAGTCGCCAGCTCGTTCATCCCTACCGCCGCCAAACTCATGTCGTGTTCCTCCGTGTTGATGCACTGCAATCGACCGACCATTTAGTGGTGTCTAGACTCTAACCAAGCAACTCTTCCAATGATGGGGTAGATATGAGAAACAGGACCTGGTAACAATCGTGCGTTCAGGGCCCCACTGTAAAACAACTGGAATATTGTGTCCGAAGTTCAGAAAAGGTTCGATGCCCCCTGAACGAAAGCTGCCGATTAATGAACTCCGGCGGCGCGCGCTAAATCATTGCTCGCCACTAGAACTTCGGGACGCCCAACGACTGTACTTTGTCCACAACATCCAGGGGCAGGCCGTTTCACAGGTCCGGACTAAAATCCATCTTGCCGCTACTTCGAAGATTTGCTGTCTTGCGAAGCGTTAGGAAGAAAAAAGCTCTCGCGGAATTCGTTCTCGCGAGGAAGAATAAGGGCGTAATCGATGGCCTGCAGCAAATCTGCGGAGCCGTCCAATCTTGACTTCTCTAAATAGCTCACAGCACCCTCCCTCTTCAGTTTCGTCTCGTTGCGTTGCGGAAGACCGCTTAAGGCAATCACCGGGATATTCTCGGTGGCTGGGTTCTGCTTCAGCTCCCGCAGAACTTCTACTCCCCCAAGTCTTGGCAGCAGCATGTCGAGTACAATGACGTCTGGCGGTTTCTCGATCGCCCGGCGTAACCCTTCTTCGCCATCGCTCGCGAGTTTAACCTTATACCCGGCGGCGGTGAGTATTTTCTTAAAGGCAATCTGAAGGTGGGGGTTGTCATCAACGACCAAAACAGTCAACATTCAACATCTCCTCGTTTGCACCCTAAGCATGTTCTAGCTAGTCGTCGGAACGTAATCTGCCATTAGGAAAATAGAGCGCTTTGTTTATGGCTTGAAGCAACTGCGCATCGTCCACAGGCTTTTGAAAGAAGGCCGCCGCCCCAGCCTGCATGGCTCGGTCCCGATTGTCGGCCAATTCGCGGCCCGTTAACACAATCACCGGAATTGTGGCCAAGCGGTCGTGTTTATTCAATCGCTCCATCACGACGAAGCCATCCCCACAGGGGAGCCCAAGATCAAGAATCATCAGGTCGGGCTTTTCTGTAACCAAGGCTGCGGTGGCCGAGATCGCATCCACGGCAAATATCACTTCGTACCCATTTGCGCGTAGACGGACGCTAAGCCCTTTTCGGATCGCAGCATTGTCATCAACGACCAATATTTTCGTCGTATCCAAACGGTTCTCCATTTTGGTGTCCACTTTCATGGGTAGCTTTCTGGGACGTAAGTCCCTTCCAATGCAGCGTCCAGGACGCTGCGAATTGTTGAGGCGTTCTCGAGCATGATGCATAGATACTCGCGTTGTTCATCCGACACACTACCTGCTAACCCGTCGATCATAAGAGTTCCGAACTGATGGATACAGGCGAGCGCATTCCGCACCTCATGCGATAGATGACGAGTCAGGTGTGCCTTGGTTTCGGTCACGCACTGTAAGGCCTGACCCTTGTCGGCTAAGAGTCGTTTTCGCTCGAGCGCATGCAGCATCGTATGGACAAGAGAGTCGGAACCACATCCCTTCACAAAATAGTCGTCAATCCCGAGGCGCAAAGCCTGTGCTGCCTTGGTGGCGTCATCCTCACTCACTAACGCAATTAACGGTAGGTCCCCCGATTCCTTCCGCACCTTCGTGACAGACTCGGATGCAGAGGCGTCGGGAAGAGAGAGCGCCAACAGCACCAAATCGAAACGCAACTCTCGCAATACATGCAGCCCCTCGAATAACGTTGGCTTGTGCGTAAAGTGAAACTGCTCCCCCCGTCCGTCGTTAGTACCTCGAGGCATAGAGGGCGCTTTGCCGGCATCAATCAGTAAGACTCGCAGGTTTCCCATGAGGTTTTAGGACAGTCGATCCACATTATGCACTTTGGTTGCCGGACAGTCGCCCAAGACTAGAAAACCTCAACTCGTGATTACAAGGAGCTTTAGCCAGCCAAGTTATAAGAACGCGCCGAAAACAGAGGTCTACCCGTCTGTCTGAATTACGGAAAACAGTGCCTTGTCTCAAGACTGTTTGTTGTTTGAAGCCTAGTCGGTTCTCACACATTTTGCGGACAACTTACCCCTCTGTAGGGGATGGCCGTCCTCTTGCTTAGTTATGAATCGCACTCGTATGGTCATCAATTGCCTATAGCTGAAGGGGCGAAGCTGTATCTGGTGGTAAACATCCAATGGCGTCCGAGGGTTGTCCGATCATTCGAATCTGACAGTTTTACGAAGTACTTGATCCGAGCGGACTTCCTGGATATGAAAGAACTAAATCTCCCGGTTTCAATCAAATAGGACGATCCGTATTTTCGGCTCTGTATCCGTTCTTAAAACTCGCGTTCAACTCGGACATTATCGATAATGTGATTGTGCCAGGCTTAGTCCGCGCCAACCCCGACGGCTCGATCTGGATTAACAGGGTGGAACGTCATGCTTGAGCCATCACGCGTATAGACGTACTCGAGAACGATCTCTCGTACCTGGTTCACGTATTCGGGAGTGCATTCCCTCTGCGCCATCTGGAGCAATGCTTTCAGGTGCCCGAGTAGAGTCGTGTTCGCCAATCGTAAAGGCTTGAAGAACTAGAGTGACGGCCTTAGGAATGTCATGAAGTAGCGGGTGACATCAGGGTGGTTAACCGTGATCTGCTTCTGCGTTCGAATCTGCTGAAAGAGCGGGACGGCGCTGCCTTGAGATCCCAAAAAGGTTTCCGACCGAACAGTCACGTACCGCACTGCGGCGGTTGGATGGGCGGCCAGAATCAATTCTCCGATCCGCTTGGTGCATCCCGTGACGCTGGTAAGGATTCACGCCTTGTCGCTTGAGATGAGGACACGCGGCACCGCGACTCCTAAGCGGCATCCAGCATCGACATCAGCCCATTCGGGATTTTGTGGAGCGCGATGCAAAATCGCATCCCTCATTGGGTCGAGCCAACCGCTCCGTTCTTTGCCAGGGCCAAAAGCTGATAAATCGTTGCTCGCGATATACCGAGCATCTTGGCTGCCTGCTGCTTGTTTCCCCCCGCTAGCTCCAAAACGCGAAACACGTGCCGCATCTGCAATTCCTTAAGCGAAAGTAGACTCTCGTCTACTCCACCAGGATCATCCGGCACAGCTCGAAGCGGAACCGCCAAGTCCGCAATGTCAATAACAGGTCCATCCGCCATCATGCAAGCGTGGCCGATCAGATTTTCCAGTTCACGAACGTTGCCGGGCCATGAGTAGCTCCCCATCCACATTTGGGCACGGCGTGTTATCCCATTGAGAGGCTTCTTGAATTCGGTTGCAAACTTTCCCAAAAAATGCCTTTGCAATAGAGACATGTCCTCTCTCCGATCAGTCAAGCGGGGAAGCATTATATTCACCATCGTCAATCGATAGTAAAGATCTTCCCGAAATGTTCCCGCATTTACCATTGATCGGAGATTACAGTTTGTGGCAGCGATCACACGCACGTCGATCTTTCGAGTAGAAGGCGAACCAACACGCTGGATCTCTCGGTTTTGCAAAACGCGGAGGAGTTTAGCTTGCGCCGCCAAAGGCAACTCACCGATCTCGTCCAGAAACACGGTGCCGTGATCGGCGTATTCAAACACTCCCATCTTGTCTTGAGTCGCCCCGGTAAATGCACCCCGTACGTAGCCGAATAGTTCACTCTCGACGAGGGTTTCCGCAATTGCCGAACAGTTACAAACCACAAAGCGACCCGAAGCAACGGGGCTGAGGCGATGCAAAGCACCGGCCACCAACTCCTTGCCGGTCCCGGTGGCACCGGTCACCAGGACAGTCCGAAAGTGTGGCGACACTCTTCGAATCTTCGCGAACACTTCCAGCATAAGTGGGCTGCGCCCGATAATCCCTTCAAATTGACAAGCATCGAGCAATTCATGTTCAAGTTGATAGGTCTTCTGACGGTTCGCGGCGTCCGAGAGCAACTGCCCCACGCGCAATCGGAGCTTCTCGACGTCGATCGGCTTGTTGAGGTAGTCAGCTGCTCCTTTTTGAATCGCTTCCACCGCTGATTCAGTAGAGTGATGCGCGGACATGAGTATCACATCCGTGCCTGGGTCCGCAGCGAGAATCTTTTCCAACATTTCCAATCCTCGAATCCCTGGCATCACCAGATCGAGCAGCACGATTTGAGGACGGAACTGTTTAAATGATCGCAGGCCAGCTTCAGGTTCATCGGCCGTGAGAACTTCCACCCCGCTTTGGGCGAAAAGGTCGCGGATGAATCGTAAGTTCTGTACGTTGTCATCAATGGCCAGTAGTTTGGCTGATTGATCTTTGGCCATTTACGAACCTCTTGGGTGAGACATCCTTCGGACAGACTTGGTTGGCGATACACGAGCGATAGGTCAAGCTAAGCGTAACAGAGTCAACATGCGCTGTCACTCGAAGCGTTCATAGAAAGCGGCCGATTTCCAATGTCGTTGAGGCAGGCACGGCACTGTGAAGGACAGAGGTCCCGCAGTCAGAAGAAGGTTTTTTTTATCGCGGCTGATGACTAAGCCCATACACGGCTGCAAAGAACACAGCCTTCTTTCCCAGTCGTCGGCTCGTAGAATATTGGGCATGTGTCAATAATTCGGACACACGGGGAGTCAGCGAAGACTCAAGTTATCCGTGCTGCGAATGCGACTCTGGGGATGGAAATCGACAAAACTAAAAAATTTCTAGCACGAATCTAGCCCAAATGGCCGTGCCCCCGAACACCTGAATAGGCCCCGTTTGGATTCATATACATCGCTCAGACAAGCATCTCTCCACACTTTCGATTCGAATTTTATAACTGCTAATATCTCTGGCCTTTGCCCCGTCTTTTGGAATGGCACACGACGTGCTTGTGAATTCGTATCAGAACGCCGCCGAGCTCACGATTGGCCTAGGGGATGTCCGTCGTTGCGATACGACAATGGACTCGGGTTTCAAAGCGCGGCGGCGTTTTGTAGAGAAGCAGGGACTTCTTTCTTATCCGGGAGCTGACGAGTACCTCGTTCTCCATCCAACGCGGGGAAGGTCGAGTCGAGTAGGCCATGGGCTCATCATGAGACTTCTGTTGATTGAAGACGACGAGAATATGCGGTCGGCAATGGAAACTTTTTTCGTTGACCGGGGGTATGGGATTCAATGCGCGGGCGAGGTGGAGGAAGCAATCGCCGTGATCAGACACCACCGATTTGATGTCGTAATACTCGACTTGGAGCTAAACTCCATCGAAGGTTTGGATGGATTTGGCGTTTTGAAGGCTTTGCGCCAATCTTGTCCACGGACGCGAGTGATTATCCACTCGGGCCATTCTGGTCAAATGATAAAGGACGCGGTGCTCCGCCATGGTGGAACGAGATTTATGGTGAAACCTCAATCGCTCAACCAATTATTAGCGAGTGTGGAGGAACTGTGCCCACTACCCTGCTAGAGAAGGTTTTAATGCCGGGCGCTATTTCGACCGTTTTCCAGCCGATTTATGAAGTTGATGCTACCGGTTTGAAGCCGGTGATCCTGGAATGCCTGAGCCGAGGACCCGCCTCGACCAACGCGAGCCACGCTGGGGTGCTTTTTGAATACGCGCAATTAAAAGGCGCGGAGTCACTTATAGATCGCGCATGTATAGCGGCAGCGCTGAACACCGTGGTAACACTTGTAGACGCCAGAAGATTTTCTTTGAACGTTTTTGCGGCAACACTTGTGCGGGACACTGATTTCGTAAGCTGGATCGCTGAAGAGCTGAACCGGCTTCATATAAATCCGTCGAATCTTATCTTTGAGCTAGTGGAGCACGGCGAAGCGTGGGACACTGAGGTCTTTCTCGGTTCGCTACGCAGTATCCGCTCCCTTGGTGCACAGATTGCTCTGGACGACGTAGGGTTGGCGCAATCGAATTTCCAGAGAATCCTCGATTGCAATCCCGAATTCTTAAAACTGGATCGGTGTATCGTGCGCGACTGTGCTCGCGACAGTCGCCGCCAGGCAATATTGAGATCGTTGGGGGTTCTCGCCAGAGATATAGGTTCATGCCTTATTGCAGAAGGTGTCGAGACGCACGAGGAATTGCATGCGCTGCGTTTGCACGACATTAGCTTCTTTCAAGGTTTTCTCTTCTCCAAACCTGCGCCGGCGGCTGAAATCGCAGGCCTGTTGGACGCGACCGTCCTGCGAAAACCACCGCTGTCGGTGTTGGATCCCGACCAGAATCGTACGAAAGCGATCGTAACCGCGTTGTAGAGCGGTCCAAAATGCCCGGCGAATGGCAAGCTCGATTTGAGACGAGTGCGAGCGTGACCTGCGCGATCGATGTCGATTCCACGATCGTGTATTGCAATCCCGCGTGGAATGTTTTCGCTATACAAAACAACGGGAATCATGCCACAGCAGATTATGTCCTAGGCAGGTCGCTCTTTGCCTATATTCCTGCGACCCTCGCCCCACATTACCGAAAAATCGTCGAGACATCTCGAGTTCGGCGCCATGGCGCCGGGAGCGACTACCAATGCCATAGTACAGATAAGTTCCGTACCTACCGCCTGATGGTGTTCCCCATACCGCATACGGACTTGTTGGCGATGGTGCACTCATTGCGCGTTGAACGAGCCATGACCTACAAACCGCTGAACGTTTCTTCCTACCATCACGGTCCTGGCAATGTCGTGACGATGTGTGCCCAATGCCGCCGAACCAGGAATAGTCACGATGGCGATTGGAATTGGGTGCCAGAGTTTATAAGAAGTCCGCCTATGCGCATAAGCCATGGAATCTGTCCGGAGTGCACGATGTACCTCTACGCTTAGGGCAACGAGCGGCATAGCTGCTCACCGTCTGATCGTTTGGCCAAGGATCTTCACCAGCTTGTCGTCGCTGGGCGCCTATTTAATTTGGCGGCCGTGGATGGTCTGGATCCTGCAGCACTGTGAGTCGAGGAGACTTACCGGGCTTCGGCCCTTTAGAATGTTTCTTGTAGTTTGAGAGACTCGTCAGTTGTCAGCCGTTCCGCACGGTCTCTCTAAATGAAGGTTCTGCCAGGCGGTCGTTCAGCCAGGACATCAGTTGTTCCTTTACCTGGTGTGAAACCAGGACAAATTCCATTCCCGCCCGTCCTGATTCGTCGCGCCAGCGAACCTCGGCAGTTATTTTGGCTGCGGTCGAGGCGCCGGGCAAGGTTAGGCGCAAAACAACTCTTTCGCCGATCTGCAGCGCGGGCGCATTGGTGATGGCCATGCCGCTCTCACTAATATTGGCGGATGTGGTTACCAATTCAGACCGGGAACCAGTGGAGATATGTGTCGGGATCTGCAGGGGACATCGAAAGGAGCGTCTTTTCTCGCGCACCATAAGCGGATACGATGCTCTGAGCGTTTGTATCAAAACCAATCCCGTGAGCGGCCTGACCAGTACGAACCTGGCGCCAGCGCGGAACGCGCTTGGCATCTCTTCGTGCACATTAAGAATGGCAATCACGACGGCAGCATTGTTAGATGTCATCTTGCGTGACTCTTTGAGAAGTTCCAGGGCTCCCGCTCTCTCCTTAAAGTCCAAAACCACGGCCTCGAACTTGCAATTGCCGAGTTTGTGGATAGCGGAGGCGATGTGGGAGCAGGCCTCTACCTGCATCCCTTCTCTCTCCATAAGGGGGCCAAGAGTGGCGACAGTCTGATTATCGCCACTCACAAGGAGGACCCGGACGTCTATCTTTCTAGCGATCAAGCTTCGCAATCCTCACGGCAAACATTTCCTGGCTAAGCCAGGGCAAAATCGGACGCTATACACCGAAGGAAAACAATTTGCATTCACGCTGCCAAATAGCTGAACTTCGCAAATCGATCCAACAGGACTCTTCTTCAAACACTTACGGGAAGCTGCAGTGTAGAGAGCTAGATTCATATCGTCAGTTTTTCAGACACCAGTGTCCGGACACGAATCAGAGATTGCGGGTGGCTGGCACTCCTACGGGAGCCGTTTCGCGGCCTACGTTGGTCTTGGGAACTGGAATGAGCAGAGCCAGAAACCATCCTTGCCAGTATGTGGGCCATGCATCCTTAGAAGGAGCCGCTAAAAGTGCGTGTCGAACGACAGCTGCTGCGTCAACACTCGGGAATGGAGAAATGAGCTTGGACGGTGTAGATAAGCTCACGCATGATGCTGATTTCATTGTCCAGACTCATTATGCGCGACCGGAACTGATCTACTTTCCCCTCGCTAAAAGAGTAGGCGAGTTCGTTGAAACTCTGTTTCAGAAACCAGTGATAATGTTTGATTGATGCATCGTATTTATCCAGTAAACCTGCAGCTTTCGCCATCAGGCGTTTCGAGTCCGTTGCGAGCGCATCGAAAATCGCCAGGGTTGCTTTTTCCGCAGTCACGTTCACCACGAACAGGCCGAGTTGTTCCACTCGCCTCGAGTCACCAAAGATGGGAAAGCAATGGTTCAGCCAGTAACCGAACTCCGGCTTATCCCGAACACTCCCGGCCACGACCAAGGAGTCTGCCTTGCCCAGGGTTAGAACCTTTTCGTGAACCGCCTCCATAGGGATGGCGACATTGCCTACCACTTCGCGAGTTGTCCTGCCCAAGTGATTCTCGGGCGCTTGCATTTCGCGCGCGAGCCAGGCGTTGACCGCGCAAAATCGAGTTTGCGAATCCAAGACCGCTACGCCGAGCGATGAGGCGCGTGCGCCCGCGGTTAGCAGATTCTTGAGGTAGTAAGGTTCTTTAAACCTATTAGGGTTGCGGTCCCGTGTTCTTTGTGTTGGCATGTTTTAAATTCAGGGATACTTCTTCCAGACATATAAATTCTTCTCGTCCGAGCGGCTTGCTACCTCAATCTGTTTTGAACTGGCCGCGCGAATCACTGCGGAGCGCAGGTCTTTGGCCGAGTACATACCTAACGGAACTTTAAGCGCCGACTGGCTTGGAAGGTCGGCTAATCCCTTCAACACTTCTTGCATCAACGCAAAGTGCTTGCCTCGACGCGAGTGTTGCATATCCGAAATCGGGACGCTCTCCACCCTCGCACTGTGCTCCACCTTGTTCCTTGTATGTTTCTTGAGGACCACCAGGTCATTCTAAGCCTTGGTTGCGCCACTCGTTACGACTCTTTTAGGGCGCTCACTGAGCACCATTAAGAACTCTATTGTGTTAGAGTAGCGGCAATTCACGCCACATCACGGCGCAACGAGCGGTGGTAGCCATGACTGCTGATCCCGTCCCGACAAGAGAAGTTAGAATCGCGGATTTGGAGAGGGAGGTGCTGGCCATTGACCAGCACAACAAAACGTACTGGGCGGCAGGGTCTGCAGCCGATACCGCAGCGAGAGGGGAGTATCAGCGCAGATTAGATCGTTTGGAAGACATTCGGCGCGAACTTGCTCAGCTGCTGTCAGCGGAATGACCTAAAACAACCCCTTCGCAAATGCTGCGCAATTCTGACCCTGCAGACAATTATTCGGCCTGCTGCACAGCCTACTCCAAATCGCGGTGGGGAGCAGCGAGTGACTTCCTCAAAATGTACAGATAATCCGAGTCTGAGAAGCTGGCGATTTGAATGCCTCGCCTTGATACCGCGCGAAACACCGCCGAGCGTAAAGTCTTCGCCGGGATGCCAAGAAGCTGAATTTTGACGGCCGAGTCTCCCCTTAAAGTTTCCAGCTCTCGCAAAACATCCTGAATCAGGCCGTGGTGCTTGCCGCGTCGGCGCTGGCGCCGTGCGGGAAGCGTAACGCGCTCCACCTGCTGGACCTTCCCAGCGCTTCCGCTCGGGCGAGATTGCTTCTTGACTGACACACGTCCTATCTGCCGACAAGTGTAGGACAGTTAATCGACTCGTCGTCAATTCGTTAGCGATACGCACAAGATTCTTGTTGATTCGCAGCCGCCGAGCTGGATCCTCCGGCATCCGCCTTTTTTTCGTGCCACTATTTTCGGGTTCCACTCCTTAAAATGCTTCGAGCACATCAATGACCACTCTTCCGCGTTCTAACCGACTCTTGCCGCCTTATGGAAACAGGCCGTCCCGCGAAGACTAACTCTTTGTCACTGGTTCGTTTCGAGACCGGCGAGGTTGAAGTTAAGGACACCTTTACGGCGCGTGATAGTTCCTCTATGACACCCTACGAAACTGTTTATGTTACTCTGCAAGAGTACTGTTGAGATATCGCACTTGGGCCCCCTTGACCGGTTTCGTTCTGTATTTGTTAGGAGTAGGTCATGGTACGCGATCCGCACGAAAGAGCCGGCAGATTTGACTGCTTGGCCGATGGCAACCATCCGCACAACGAGCTGTTACTGAACCTGCCGCACCAAGAATGTCAACATCTTTTCCCTCTTCTCGTATTTCTGCCCCTCAGGGCCCATGAAGTGCTCTTTGACGCCGGGGAACCAATAAATTACGGCTACTTTCTGGATGCTGGTTTAGCCTCCGTTCTGAACGTGATGGAGGATGGAAAAAGCGTCGAAGTTGGAGTGTCGGGTCGCGAAGGTTTCGTTGGCGTGCCCTTGCTGGTGGGTTTTGAGTCCAGCCCCAGTCGTGTGATTATGCAGATAGCGGGAAGCGCGTTTCGAGTGCGGGCAGCGGCCCTGGTCCAGCTACTGCCTAAGTGCCCCACTTTGGAAAGCAGGTTGCAGCGTTACGCGCAGGTGATGGGTTTGCAGTCCGCTCAACTGGCAGCCTGCAATCGGCTACACCAGATTGAGCAAAGGTTAGCGCGATGGCTGCTGATGTGCACGGACCGAACTGGCTCGGAGTTTGTACCTTTGACCCAGGAGTCTCTCGCGAACATATTGGGAACACAGCGCTCGAGCATCACCTTGGCGGCGGCGATACTCCAGAAAACTGGATCGATTTCATATATGCCGGGCCACGTGAGAATTCTAGACCGGGCTGCGTTGGAGATCGCTGCATGTGAATGTTATGGCGCGATCATGCAGCAGTCATTGCGATGGACTAAGGAATCGGCCTAATTCCGGTGTGGGACATAACACAGCAGCGCGTGCGGCAACAGACAGACAACACCGCCAACCATCAATAGACTTGCCAGTAGTGGCCCTCCCCCAGAAAGAACAAATTGACAAGAAAACGATCGGCGCGCCTCAACGGCCCGAAAGCGAAGACTGTCGCCTTCGATGCCCTGCCTTTTCATGCGGCTCTCATTGACACCAACGGCGTCATCTTATCGGTGAATGATTCGTGGCGGCGCCATGCCACTACCGACGGAATACAAACAGCCGGCTTCGGTGTGGGCCAGAACTACCTGACCAGCTACGAAGGTCACCGAGAGGTGGGTTTCAATAAGGCGGCTGAAGCTGCCGCCGGCATCCGAGGCGTACTACAGGGCGAACTACGGGAGTTCGTGATCGATTATCCCCGTAATTCCCTGATGTCGCAATGGTATCACGTAACCGTAACGCCGCTCGACCGCAGCCCATCGCACGGCGCCATGGTCATTCACGTCGACATTTCGCTGCCCAAGCTTTTCGAACGAAATCTTCAAAAGCAAGAAACGAAATACTTGTCACTGCTAAACTCGACCCGCGAAGGGATCTTCGCACTGGAAGAGAGAGGGGTTTGTACTTTCTGCAACCGAGCGGCGGCCTTAATGCTTGGTTATGAAAAGGCCGGTGACCTTGTGGGCAAAGTCGTTTCTCAACGGCATTATTACAGCCGCTGGGATGGAATGGCTCGCACATTCAGCGAATCGAAGATCAAACAAGCCATTCTGACCGGCAAAATTGTACACGCGGACGATGAGATTTTTTCGCGCGTGGACGGCTCCCAGTTTCCAGTGGAGTACTGGTCCCACCCGATTCATCACGATTTGGACGTTGTCGGCACTGTAGTCACGTTTTCCGATATTACAGAGCAACTCCAACTTAAGTCCGAATTTCTCCATGCGCAGAAAATGGAGGTGTTCGGGCAGCTAGCGGGGGGAGTGGCGCATGATTTTAAAAATGCCTTGGCTGTCATTGACGGATATAGTCAGCTGCTCGCGGAGCGTCTGTCTGCGGACGCAGACGGGCGCGACTATGCCGTGCAAATTGGCATCGCCGCGGAACGGGCGACAGCATTCACCCGCCAGCTTTTGGGTCTTAATCGCAAAGTACTACTAAAGACCGTCTTGCTTGATCTCAATTCAATCATAGTGGGCATGGAAGAGATCCTGGGCCGAATGATCGGGGAAAACATTAGGTTAACGGTAAACCTTGCCCCGAACTTACCCAGCGTACAAGTCGACCCGGCGCAGATTGAACAAATCCTGCTCAATCTGGTAACGAACTCCAGGGATGCGATGCCTCGGGGAGGGGAATTGGTCATTAAAACCTCAACCGTCGACGGGGACGGCTACGTCGCCCTGAGTGTATCCGACACCGGATCAGGTATGGACCAAGCCACCCAGGACCGCGCCTTTGAGCCGTTCTTCACCACCAAACGATCGGGCGAAGGAACCGGCCTCGGCTTATCGACTGTGCAAAAAATAGTGAAACAGAGCGGCGGCCATATCTTCGTTCACAGCGACCCGGGGGTCGTTACTACCTTTCAGATTTACCTGCCAATCGCAGAAGGGGTCCCAGGACCAATGTTGCTGCCGCACCTTCCCCACCAGAGGGTTCTCCGGGGCACGGAAACCATTCTTGTGATTGAGGATGAAGAAGCCATGCGAATCCTGGTGAGCGATACTTTGCGGGCGAATGGTTACAGAGTGCTGGAGGCTCCGGATGGAACAAGCGGCATCGAAATCGCCTCGCGCTTCGACAAGCCGATTGACTTGATGCTTACTGATGTTGTGCTGCCTGACATTGATGGCGGCCTTGTGGCCAAGAAACTCCTTGAGAGTGATGGATCCATCGAAGTCCTGTATATGTCGGCGCATACAGATGAATACATCACCAACCTTGGTCTCGTCGTTTCTGAGATGACGCTCCTCCAAAAGCCGTTCGATCTACAGGCAATGCTACTGACGATTCGCACGGCATTGGATCGTAAGCTAGCAAGTTCCCAAGATGTCGCTTTGCGATCGGCTCCCTTCCTATTAACCGGTTCTTCGGAGTAGGAAGGGTGGAGCTGTATTTCGACATTTGAGGTTAGGACATGCTTATTGGTGATCTTTTTCAGTGAAGTGTGCACTTTTGGACAGTCGCGAGAGCGATGTAGTGACACTATAGCGATTCGCCAAGAGGGGCGATCCATGATGACTACGACTGAGCCACCCCCTATATCGAGGGTCTTGTTGGTGGACGACGACGATTCCGTTCGCAACATGATGACTGCGACGCTGGAAAAACGCGGATTTGAGGTGGTTGCTGCCAGCAACGTGACCGAAGCCTTGAGACGTATCACAACCGAGAGCTTCGACGTGCTCATCACCGATCTCCACATGCCGAACGCCGGTGATGGTTTTACCCTGGTTACCGCCATGCGCCACTCCCAACCGCAAGCACTTACCCTGCTGGTTAGCGGCTACCCTGACGTGCAGGGCGCGATGGCCGCGATTCTTCTGGAGGCGGACCAAATTATCACGAAACCGTTTGACGTGGGAAAGCTCGCGGAACTGCTCCGCCAGAAACTTAGCCGCAAACCTGCTGAGCGCCTGCGCAAGGAGCGAGTGGCAGAGATCCTGAAACGATCCATTGGCAGCATCGTTGCCGCGTGGTTAGTGCGTTCGAAACAGAGCGATGAGCTGAGCTGCCTTCCACTCGCCGACAACGAGCGCACTGGCCACCTCCCTAAACTGCTTGAGGACCTGGCAATTCGCCTGAGCCGGGCCACTACGACGATCACGGGGTGCGATATTAGTGACTCGTTATCTGCTTCAGCCCACGGCGAGTTGCGGTATATGCAGGGTTATACTCCTGCAATGCTGGTGCATGAGTCGCGGATACTTCAGGTGACGATATTTGAGACCCTCCAGGCCAATCGGGACCGTCTGGATTTCAGCCTCCTGTTGCCGGATGTCATGATGATCGCGGACGAAGTGGACTCTCAGCTGACACAGGCCATGAGTAGTTTTATGAAGGCCATGGAGCAGCGTAGCGTAGCCTAACTGCGCTGCTGCCGAGACGCTTATCCCGTTTCTCTCCGAACTGTCGCGTGTGCCTTGCGGACTCGCGAAGAGCTTTCACCCCATCGATCGATTCTGCCGTTACGCTGCCGTGTTCTATTTCAAAGGAGCGATGTTAGCTACAGTCCAGGAAGTTAGCAGTTAGTCCGTTATCTGGACACTTTAGCAGCCTCGATGCGCTCAATGCGTTGCGCATCTGACGCTAACTTCATCGCTGTCATCAGCATAAGAGCACTAGGAGGAAATATGCCCTTGGCATCAGCCTTGCAGCTTGAGAAACTGCCTCTCGCCAGATTCGCTGGATAATTCGGGATCGCTTTGGCTTCGCCATGAAAAATCAAGATCGGCGCGCGCAGGGCAGGCGCGCAAAACTACTACGTCTACCGGATGGTTTACTGGGGATCAAAATCCGGCGTTCCCGTTGTGGCTTGCGGACCGATTACTCTGGGATTTTCTTTCAATCGCTTCGTAGTTTCGGTCTCATTGACTCTTTGGCTTCCGACCAAGTTAGGTGCTTCGATGTCTAAGCCCAAAATCCGGCATGAGATCAGCACGAGCAGGCGAGATGAAGAGGTTTTAGGTAAGAAGGACAAGAAATTCCAACTGTTGGTTCGTGGCGTCAAGGATTACGCCATCTTTATGCTTGATCCGCAAGGCCGAGTGATTACCTGGAATGACGGGGCCGAGCGCATTAAGGGTTATCGCGCGGAAGAAATCATCGGCGAACACTTCTCACGGTTCTATACATCGGACACCGTGGCAACGGGTCACCCTGCGCTGGAATTGAAGATCGCCACAGAGCACGGGCGCTTTGAGGAGGAAGGCTGGCGCGTCCGCAAAGACGGTTCGCGCTTTTGGGCCAACGTCGTGATCACCGCGCTGCGCGACGAAACAGGTCAACTCGTCGGTTTTGGCAAGGTGACTCGGGACATCACAGCGCGCAAACAGGCGGAGTCTAATCTTCGCTTGCAGTCTGAACTTCTGTCGGTGGCAACCGGGGTTGCCCGGGTAGGCGTCTGGGAATGGGACTTGGCCAGCGACGCTATGACCTGGGACGACACCATGTTCGACATCTATGGGTTGCCCTCTATCGTGCGTATGTCCTATGAAAAATGGTCCGCGGCAGTACACCCTGACGATCTGCCGGAGTCCGAAGCTAAGTTGCGGGCAGCCATCGGCGAAAGAGGACGGGCGGCTTTTGAATTCCGAATTCTTCGAACGGATGGTTCTCTAAGAAATGTTTCCGCAGTTTGTCAGGCAGTTGTTGACGTGCACACGAATGTCCCCCGAGTCATCGGCGTCAATATGGACATCACTGAGCGCACGAAGGCGGAGGCAGCTCTACGAGAGAGCAGAGCGCTGATGGCACAGTCGGCTCAACATGACTTTCTGACCGGTTTGCCTAATCGCATGCTCCTGAACGACCGACTCAACCAAGCGATCGCGATGGCCTCCCGTCATGGAAAAAGAATAGCTGTGCTGTTTCTAGACCTGGATGGCTTCAAACAAATCAACGACTCCCTCGGACACGCCATCGGAGATAAGCTTCTGCAATCGATCGCCAAGCGACTTGCGGGTTGTGTCCGCGCCTCGGACACCGTTAGCCGGCTGGGAGGGGATGAGTTCGTGGTGCTGCTTTCCGAAGTGGAGCAATTGCTGGATGTTGCCATTACAGCCAGAAAAATACTCGAGGCGGTGTCGAACGCACATTCGGTCGATCTCCGAGATCTTTACGTCACTACCAGCATTGGTGCGAGCGTCTATCCAGACGACGGCCGAAATGCGGAGACGCTGATCAACAACGCAGATGCGGCCATGTATTACATCAAGGAAAACGGTCGAGAAGGGTATCGGTTCTTCAGCCCAGATATGAACGATATTCGGGCAGGCGGCAGAAATGCCTGACGCTGCCGTCCGCAAGTCCCATCTTCACACGGTGCGTAGCGAAGTGTCCGGTCCGGGCGCCTGCGCTTCTCGAATCATTGGCGATGGCGAAATGGCAGAGATGATTCGAGGTTTTAGATGGGAAGAAACCACGCTCGGCCGAGTTGAAACTTGGCCGGATATTCTCGTAACCACCGTTAACCTGCTTCTTGCTTCCAGGCATCCCATGTTTCTATGGTGGGGGGCCGACCTTATCCAGTTCTACAACGATGGCTATCGGCCAAGCCTTAGTGCCGGCAAACACCCGACTGCTCTTGGGCAGGGCGGCAAAGAGTGCTGGCCTGAAATATGGCCGATCATCGGACCGCAGATAGAAAGAGTGATGACGCAAGGCGACTCTACTTTTAATACGAACCAGATGGTTCCTATTAGTCGAAATGGAAAGCTGGAAGAAGTCTTCTGGACATATAGTTATAGTCCAGTCAGAGGCAGCGATGGGCGTGTCGAAGCCACCCTTGTGGTATGCACTGAGACTACCGAACAGGTCCTGAGTGAACGCCGTCTGCGAATGCTGCTGAAAATCAAGGATGACACGCTGGCGGAGACTCAACCAACCGAGACTCGACAACTGCTCTCTATCGCCCAGACCGTCGCAAAAAGCCTCGGCAGCGATCCGGCGGATATTCCTTTTGCGACTTTATATCTCTTGCATGATGATGGGGTCATCCAAGCAGGAAGCAGCGGCTCGAATGGTCCCTTGACTAATCCTAGCTGCTGGCCGCTGGTGAAACTCGCGAATTCCCAGACGCCGCTCTTGCTGGAAGATTTGCATCAGCGGTTCACGGATTTAGTCTGTGAGCCCTGGCCTGAGCCCATAACCTGCGCCTACTTGTTGCCATTCTCCATTCCCGGATCCACTAGCCATGCCGTGCTTGTCTTGGGCATTAGTCCACGCTTGCCCTTCAACCTTGGATACGAAACGTTCTTCCGTTTGGTGGGAACACGGGTTGCTAGCATTCTTCAAAACGAATTTCTTCAATTGGAACGCACCGAGCGAACGGAAAAGATTGAGCAGCAAGCCGCCGCCCTGAGCGAAAAGGCAGCCTTGGTTGACCTCGCTCAAGACGCGATCGTCGTACGGGATATCGACGGCCGCACCCTGTTCTGGAACTGCGGAGCGGAATCCTTGTATGGCTGGTCCAGTCAGGATATGGTGGGGCAAAATAGCATCGTGCTGATGAAAACAGAATTTCCTGAGCCTTTCGAAGCCGTGAAAGCCAAGACTATCGCCCGAGGCCACTGGGAAGGTGAGGTCACGCAACAAAAACGCGATGGTACGCGAGTGATCGTTTACAGTCGCACCGCTTTGCAGCGGGGGGCAGATGGCGAGCCGGCTCGAGTCCTCACGATCAGCCATGACATCACCGCCCAAAAGCAGGCTGAGTCTAAGCTTCGTTTGTTGAACGAGCGTCTCTCCTTAGCTACCAGCATCGCCAATATCGGGGTTTGGGAATGGGATATGGTTACGAATATGCTGACGTGGGACGCGACAATGTTTGCCATCTATGGCCTGGCACCCGTCGTGCCAATGACGTATGAAAGATGGTCTGCCGCAGTTCATCCCGAGGACCTGCCGCGAGTTGAGGCTGCATTGCACCACGCGGTTGGCGAAAAGAATAAGAGTTCCCAGGAGTTCAGGATCATTTTGCCGGACCGTTCGCTGAGGGAGGTATCGGTCGTAAGGAGCGCTGTCGTGGAAGAGACCGGTGGAGTTAGAAGGCTGGTCGGCGTCTGCGTCGATATTACTGAGCGAAAGCAGGCCGAAGATGCCTTGCGCAGAAGCGAAGCGGCGATGACCCATTCGGCCGAGCATGATTTCCTGACTGATTTGCCCAATCGAATGCTCATGAACGACCGGATAAACCAAGCGATTAATTTGGCACCCCGCCACGGCAAGAAAGTCGCGGTGCTATTCCTCGACCTCGACGGTTTCAAGCACATCAACGATTCCTTGGGACATTCGATCGGGGACAAGCTGCTTCAATCCACCGCAAAACGGCTGGTGAACCACATACGTGTTTCGGACACAGTCAGTCGGCAAGGCGGCGATGAGTTCATCGTCCTTCTTTCAGAAGTAGAACATCCAGAGGACACTGCCATTGCCGCGACGAGACTACTAAAGGCCGTGTCAGAGTGCTATTCGATCGAGGGTCACGATCTTCACATCACCGCTAGCATTGGCGTCAGCGTCTACCCTGTCGACGGCCTGGATGCGGAGACACTGATTAAGAACGCAGACACCGCGATGTACCAGGCCAAGGAAAATGGCCGCCGAAAATTTCAGTTTTTCAAAAAAGAGATGAACGTCCGGGCTGTCCAGCGGCAATCCATCGAACAGGATCTCCGGCGAGCACTGGAACGGCGGGAATTAACTCTGCATTACCAGCCAAAAGTCGACCTCACGACAGGAGAGATTACTGGCGCCGAAGCATTGGCACGTTGGACGCATCCCGTTCGAGGGCCGATCTCGCCGGCACAATTTATCTCGGTTGCGGAGGATTCCGGCCTAATCCTTCCCATTGGCAAATGGGTTCTTCGGGAAGCGTGTGGGCAGGCACGGGCCTGGATACGTGCAGGACTTTCCATATCCACAATAGCTGTCAATATTTCCGCGATCGAGTTCCACAACGAGCGCTTTCTCGAAGAGGTGCTCGCGATTCTAAAAGAAACTGATTTGGATCCGAAAGCCCTTGAACTAGAGCTGACCGAAAGTGTCTTGATGAAGCAGGCCGAGCACACTGAATCCATCCTTAAGACGCTGCGAGCCAGTGGAGTACGACTCGTTGTCGATGACTTCGGAACAGGTTATTCCAGCTTGAGCTATCTGAGAAAATTTCCGATCGATGCCTTGAAAATTGATCAGTCCTTCGTCCGGCAGATCACCCCTGCTTCGGATGAAGCAACCATCGTGGCTGCGATCATCAGTATGGGGCGAAGTCTAAATCTGCGAGTCGTTGCGGAGGGCGTGGAAACGCATGAGCAGTTGGCATTTCTTCAAGCTCACGAATGCGATGAAGGACAAGGCTACTATTTTGGCCGGCCCGCGACCTCCCGGGATTTTGCTCAGTTGCTGAAGACCGGCCTGCCACAACACCATCCCCTGATGGCGCCACGCGAATAAGGCTTTCCTCCCATCGATTCGACCGGCACCACTGATCCCTTTCTTGCTCTTGATGCCCTCGCGATCGAGGTGTGACTTTAACTTCGAAACACAGAGTTTACGGACCAACTCGGCGTCTTCCAAGTTGACCAGGAGTCTTCGCTCTTGACGTCATAGCCCAGAGGGATGAGGCCACCCATCCCCATTCCTTCCTTTTTTGAGGCTGTGATCTTGGCGCGAATTCTCTCGCCAGTAACTTCACGTTCAAAACTGCGCAAACGGGAGTAAGACGTGGAGCGTTCGCCGTCCCATGGAAATGGTTATTCAATGCCCGAATCGCAAATGCGTTTCTTGTGGCAAAAACTACGGCTGGAGGAATACTTCATCGAGTAGTTTTTCTTTATCTCTTCGCATCGTGTTCTCCTCGTGGAGGAAATATCCTGTAAGTTGCCACCACCTGTCTGTTACTGATGTGCGCGTAGACTTGCGTTGAACTCAGATAGCTATGGCCTTGCAGTTGCTGTATTTTGAACACGCAATGATGGCGCTCGGTTACGGATAAAAAATTCCCTGCCCGCAAATCATCCGAGGAAGGCTTGAAGCAGTCCTTCAATTCCCTGGATGCCCAGCGGGAATCCCGCGAGGCATTTATTGCCAGCCAGCGCCAGGAAGGCTGTAAACCGTTGCCGCGGCCTGGCCGACTTTGCCAAGATCATTGAGACGTTCGACACCCATCGCGTTTCGTTTGTATCCGTGACTCGACAGTCTAATACAACATAATCTACCGCACTCAAAAGTGCGGCCAGAATGTAAGTTCGACTGAAGATGTCCAATTCGTTTGCGGTTGCACCGCCAGAATGGGCGCGAGCCATTTCTCGTATTGTAGGAACGTAGACACGCTAAGGCCAGCGCGTATGCACCAGGTTAACCTGGCGGACCCGTCGTTGAATGTTTCACCGCCCGGAATGAAAGCGCTTGCGACCTTCGCATGGCGATAACCAAATTTTAGACTGTTCCGCGGGCTGAACCAGTAGGTACTCCAGGACTGAATCCCTTGACCATCTCGCCCAATCCAATTTCCTATGATCTTGTTCTTGTTTGTATAGAGATCGTGGTAGACAGTGTCAAAATAAATGTACTGCCCGCCGCCGGAGTTCGGCGCATCGGTGCTTACGGCCTCGACCCGAAGGTCCAACTTCAAAAGTCCGGGTATTTTTGGCATGTATATGCCGGGACTAATCCCAGCTCGGCTGGGACGGGCAAGGGGAGAGGGATCGTCATCCGAGAGCGAATCGTTGTAGAATGTCAGCCAATCACGCACGAATGGAACTCGATAACTAAAATCGAATCCGCCCGTGCGTTTACCAGGGTTGTCCGCGGCTGTTTTGATTGCCGGACTCGTGAGGCTGGTGTAGCTTAACCAGATGCGGCCGATCGTCAGCGGCTGCCCCACTCCTCCCAGTTCCCCCGTGCGACTGAAACCGAATTCCAAATTCTGCGTTGGCTTAAAACTGATTTTCTCTCCATGAATCATCGGACGAGAGGGAAAATGGTTCCCCGAAAGCTTCCCATAAAACAAATCCAACTTCATGGGTCCGAGCCAGCGAAAAATCCACGGGAGCCGGAAAGGGGCAATTCGGCTTGCCCGGAACATGTAAATCGGCTCGGCGTTGTCACTAAAGAGCAATGGGCCGCCTTCGCCTGGCCCCCACCACAGGCTTTGTTTGCCGAATGCAAGGTTCCAGTCGGCTAGGTTTGCTGCGACATAGGTGTCAAGAAGTCGGAACTGATTTGTGGCCGGGATAGGTGTCAATGGCTGTAGAGGGTTATTGTCTGCCGTGGCGATGAATTGCCGAATCGGCAGAGAATATCCAGCGGCTGTAGGAGCGTGCTGATATTCTCCACGGACATAAATCGCGAAGCGGCCTGCCGTAGCAAATCCTGACAAACCATCGAAGGTATTGAAACCTTCTTGATAGGGGCGCCCGTAGTTGTTAGTAAGGGTTTGACCGAAATGATAGCTGTCATTCAGCGGCGTGCCGCTGATTCCCATTAAATTTTCGTAGACAGACTCAAGACGAATTGTCGGACTATGAGTGCCTTCGGCGAGCGTATCAAGCTCGGCTCCGAATTCTTTCTCGAGTTCAGTGGGGAGTTGGCGCGCTTCGCCAAAGCTACGATCGGAATTGAGTTTGTCATCCGCCTCTTGAACCAAGCGGGCACACTCTATTCGCGTCCACGGCCGCATCCCAAGGAACTCGGCATGAATATAGCCGAGCGCTGCTAGCCTTTCAATTGCCGGGTAAATCCAACTATCGAGCTCGACGTAAGGAGAGCCAATGCTTGGTATCTTCGAGTGCGCAACTTCGTTTGACGTGTCGCTGTCGGCAGAGTGACCTGAAGATGAAGGAGTTGTGGCTTGCTGCGCCCGGACGGACAGAGTATTCAACAGTAGCACGAAAAACAAAGCAAACGATGCCTTAAAGTGTGCACGCGCTGTGTGACTAAGGATCGCGTGAAATTGGGTTCTAGTTATATTGGTGCGTACGTTCATTAGGTTGAACAAAGTCGTTCAGGCAACAACACGGAGATTCTTAGCACCAGCAACCGGATGAGTCGTTTTTCAAAAAAGTCCCGGGAAAACCAAGACAGTCAGGACCGTTTCAAAGCCCAGTCGTTTGATCGGTGATGGGTCGGGGGCGGCGCTGGGTAGATGGAAGGTGATTTTTCTATCCGCCCCGCTTGCTCTGGAGTAAGGAATAGGGGTTCAACCTGCCAAATTGGGGAGGGCCACGCTGGCGGATCCAGCAGGGGTGGTTTCTCATTCGCCACTTCTGTAGTTGGTGCCGCTGCCGGCATCTCCTCCGGTTGGTCCAGCCGGTGGCTGGCATACGAGAATTGCGGCACGATCTCACGGAGGCGCTCCAAGATTGAGACTGGTCCCTCCGTACACATCGCCACATATAATCTGTCGAGCCGAAGCTTAAGTTCCGGCCAACGCCGCGGTACGCTCTCAGTACATTTAACCTTTTCGCACAGAGTAGGGAGCACGCGCTCATGAGAGTAGAAAAGTTCTTCGAAAAGCTTTTCGCCCGGACGGAGTCCCATAAACTCAATGTCGTGGCGTATTTTGCCGGAGAGCCGAATGAGCGTTTTGGCCAGATCAAGTATTCGGATCGGCTCTCCCATATCCAGTACCAGGGTGTCGCCGTGCTTCCCGACCGCGAAGGCCTGCAATACCAGTGAGACTGCCTCTGAAATGGTCATAAAGAAGCGGGTTATCTCAGGGTGGGTAATTTTAATCGCCTCGTTTCGAAGAATCTGTTCCTGGAACAATGGGATCACGCTGCCGTTGGTTCCCAGGACATTTCCAAAGCGAACCGAGACGCAGCGGAGACTTTCACCGCACCAGGCCGCAAGCATCAATTCCCCAACCCGCTTGGTACAGCCCATGACACTGGTTGGGTTCACCGCTTTGTCCGACGAAATTAGCACAAACGTGCCGCAACTGGACTGGTGCGCAACATTCAACAAGGCAAGCAGCCCGAAGACGTTGTTGCTGACGGCTTCTTCGATGTTCGCTTCCATGACCGGCACATGCTTGTATGCGGCCGCGTGGAAGACGATCTCGGTCCGGTGTGCGAGAAAAAGTTTGCGCATGCGCTCCGCGTTACAGAAATCGGCGACGCAGAACACGCACTGTCCGCGTTTCACAGACTTCGCCAGCTCTTGCTCCAGGTGAAAAATTCCGGTTTCATTCTGGTCGACACACAGAAGAAGTTTCGGATCGCACCGAAGAATCTGCCGGCACAACTCCGAACCGATCGAACCTGCCGCCCCAGTGACCATAACGACGCGGTCCCGAATCTGAGCGCGTACCGGTTCTAAATCGAGACTGATGGGTTTCCGCCCTAGCAGGTCTTCCAAACGAACCTCGCGAACTTGTGGCAGGATGACGTGCCCGCTGATCAGTTCTGCGAGGTTGGGAACGGTTCGGAAACTCACGCCCGCCTCCTTGCAGGCTTCCACAAACCGGAGCATCTCAGCCGGTGTCGAAGAGGGAACGGCGATGAGGACTTCGTCTAATTTGTGCTTGCTGGCAATCTTTTGTAGCGCGCCAACCGTACCCAATACGGGGACACCCAGTAACTTTATGTTTTGCTTCAGCGGGTCGTCATCGACACAACCAATGACCGTATAGCCGGTTTCTACCTGCCGGGTCTCACGAATGATGATCCGGGCGGCGTGTCCGGCTCCAACCAGAAGCAGGCGTTTGTTGCTGGGGTTTCGCCGTATACTTTCGGACCGCATGCGGGAGATCAGACGTACGCCCGAGAGCAGCGTGAAAGTTATCAATGCTTCCAGCGCATAAATTGAGAGGGGAAACACCGTCAGCCCTAATCCAAAGCGCATGACTACAAAGAAAGCGGCTGAGCCGGCGAGGATGGCCTTCAACACGTCAAGCGCGTCGCTGATTCCTGCGTAGCGCCAGCATCCATGCGTTAGATTGAAAAACGGGAGGAAGCTGAGCCGAACTATGATGAGAATTGGTGCTGCCGTAAGAAGCAAGGTCGCGGCCGGCACGCGGAACTCAAATCGCAGCAACCAAGAACATAACAGGGAGCAGAATATGAGACCCGCCTGCAGCAGCACTACTAGCACCAGACGGACGTGTAAAAGGATGTTAGCCATGTGGTTGAGTTTTTTCATGTGAGTAGAGTGTCTTTCGTGAGTTCTGCCGATAGAGTTGAGCCCATTGCGGCGGGAAAGCTCCGTCGTTTCGTTCTGTCAGTGCCGTATGCCTTGACCGGTGATCACCGTAAGCAGGGTCAGGATCATGATCTTCAAATCAAATCGGAGTGACCGCGATCGCATGTATTCCGTGTCATAAAGTACTTTCGCGGGAACATTCAATCCGTCGCGGCCATTTACCTGGGCCCAGCCGGTTATGCCTGGGAGCAGACGATGCACGCCGTTCTTGGTTCGCAGTTCAATCAAATCGTCTTGGTTGAACAGCGCTGGACGTGGCCCTACCAGGCTGAGGTCGCCCTTTAAAACACTGAGTAACTGCGGCAATTCATCCAGGCTTGTCTTACGCAATAATTTTCCGATCGGAGTTAAATACTGCCCGGGGTTTTGCAACAGATGAGTAGCCATTTGCGGCGTGTCAACCCGCATTGTTCGGAACTTAGGCATCAGAAAGACGCGATTGTCTTTGCCCACGCGTCGCGACCAATGAAGGACGGGGCCAGGAGAGGTGAGCCACACAGCAAGCCAACAGAACACGAAGCAAGGAATCGCCAGTAACAAGAGCGCTCCTCCCAATATGAGATCGCTCATCCATTTCCAGGATGGCTGCCTGTCCGCGGAAAGATCGAAAGTTGCCGTGGCCATGGAACGCCCATCTCCTTTTCGACTGCTGAAGATTTTGCTGATTGAGTAGCTGGGTGAAAGACCGCCGTAGAATGACAGCTTCTAGCTCGTACGGGGCAGCCCCGCAGCGGTAGGCCTGGCAGGTGCGCCCGGCCCTTTGATGACACGTTTGTCGGTGCTCAAATGATAATCCGCGAGCTTGAGGTAATAGCGGGCCCGCACCGCAAGGCGAACCAGCAGTTTGATTACACGGTTTTTGCCAAAATACTCGTATGCTTCGCTGAATTGAATCATTGCGTCGTGCAATTCGCGCAGAGAGCTAACGGCATTCTGATTGACACTCTGACTGCCGAAGTGAACGACTTCGGCACAAGGCGTGTAGTAGACGCGGTAGCCCTTCTGTTTCAGCATGAAGTTATAGGCCAAGTCGGAGACAAACAGGCGGAAACGCTCATCCAGCAGGCCGGCTTGTTCCCATGTGGAGCGGCGGATTACGTATGCGGTAGTGCCGATGCTATCCACCAATTGCGGGATCGAGTAGTCGAAGTCGGTGGCATAATAGCGCTGGGTTAGCCCACTTCCAGGGAATAGCTTGTGCCAGTTGATCGCTTGCAGCGCCATGGTGCCGATTCCGGCAAAGCGGCGGATGCAGTGCTGCACGGTACCATCCGGGTTCCGTAACTTCGGCCCACAAGCGGCCACGTCGGGATGGTCATCCATGAATTCCACCATCGCTGCCAAAGCGTTGCCGGCCATCCGCGTATCGCTGTTCAATAGACATGCATAGCGCGCGCGCGACATGCGCATACCAAGATTGTTGTTCTTCACGTAATGCTGATTGATTCGATTTCGAATCAGGATCACTTGGGGAAACATTTGCGCCACCATATCGGCGCTTCTGTCCGGCGAATTATCGTCAATACAAACAATTTCGAATGCAATGCCGCGGGTGGTTTCGTAAATCGACGAAATGCAATCACGCAGCAGATCCCGAGTGTTATAACTGGGAATGATAATCGTAAGATCTAAAGGGCTTGCCATTAATGCCTCCGCGCTACAAGTTCCGAGGTTGGACGGGCGGGAATGCCGACTACCGTGCTGCCGGGTTCGATTGAATCCACCACAACCGAGTTCGCGCCAACCTTGACGTTATGGGCGATATAGACGCCGCCTAGTACTTTGCAACCGGCACCGAGCACGACGTTGTCGCCCAATTCGGGGCGCAACGCGCTATCGAAAGTCATATCCAGTTCTTTGGCTCCGAGCGTGACCCCCTGAAAAATGGTGGCATTGTGACCGATGCGCCATGCGCCGATCACCGTTCCCAAGGTATGAGGGAAAAATATGCCAGGACCGATTTCGCACCGCGGCGAAATCTCCAAACCGAAGAGCACAAGATTGAGATAAGTCAGCAGTGCGGGAACAGCGGGGATCCTCATAAGCATTGCTGCTCTGCTCGTCCGGTACAGCACGATAGGCAAGAAGCGGTGATGGGGCAAGCGCGATATGAAACCCAGAAAACTAGGCTGCACAGCGTCTCTACCTTCGATCGCATACTGACGTGCGAGGTCGCTATATAGAAGTTGTTTTAGCTTCGACATTGGGAGGCATGAGTCCGCGCACTACCAGTTCCTGAGTGGCGATATCGAGGCGGTCCGACTCGACCGGTTGTTTTTTTACCCAATCCACGAAACTGTCCAATCCGTGATCGAGCGAAACTTGCGGAAAGAACCCAAGCCGGGTTCGAATCGCGGTCAGGTCGGCATATCCGTGACGAATATCGCCAAGGCGATACTGGCCCGAAATTACGGGCTGGACTTTGCCGCCGAAGCGCTCTTTCAATAAAAGCGCAACGTGTTCTACACTGCTGGCCCTGCCGGAACCTACGTTCAGAGTGAAGCCGTCACCTCCGTCTGAGGTAAGCCCGAGTAAGACGGCATGTGCCACATCGGAGACGTGCACGAAGTCCCGGCTCTCCTGACCGTCCTCATACAGGCGAATCGTCTTTCCGGCGCGCAGCAAGTTGGAGAAAATAGAGAGAATGCCTGTATAAGGATTTCTGAGCGATTGCCCATCGCCATAAACATTCTGAAGCCGGAAGATGATCGCTGGTATCCCCAAAGCCTGGGATGCGACCCGTACCAGATCCTCTTGTGCCAGCTTGGTAGCAGCATAGACGGAAGCGGGTCGCGTTTGGGCTTCCTCCGGTGTGTGAGCAGCGTCGATTTCGCCCCGACAGCTTGGACACAGTGGTTGCCAGTGCGCCGAGCGCAGCATTTCCTCAGAACGCGAAGAAGGATACACCGGGCCACAGCGGCTACAACGGTACGCGCCCTCACCATACACAGAGCGGGACGAAGCGAGAATGATCTTAGCCACCTTGTGTTTGTGGTTTGCTAGATAGTCGAGCAGCGAAGCCGTGCCGCCGACATTCGTCCCGGTATATCGAGAGATCTCATACATGGATTGAGCCGTACCAGTTTCGGCCGCGAGATGGATGACATACCGAACATCCACAAGCGCGTTCGCCCAATCGGTTGCTCTGCAAACATCTCCCCGCATCAACTCAACCTGGGGGCTCTTGAGCACCGGCACCGAAGTAAAGTCCGGAATAGCCCCATGAATTTGCGGGCTTAAACTGTCAAACAACAGCACCGGCCATTGCCGCTGCACAAGGAGTTTGGCGATCTGCACTCCGATAAATCCAACACCGCCTGTAATCAGTACCTTTTTGCTTTCCATCAAATATCTCCTTGAGGACCCTCAAGCGTCATCTATCTGTTGCACTCATTGGTCACAACCATGAAGCCATGCTTTCGGCTGTTATTGGCACTCGCGGTAAAGCGTCAGAGTGCTTTGCCCGCACTTATTCCAGCTATATTCGGCAGCTACCTGGATGCCGCGCTCAACCGCCTGCTTGCGGGCTTTCTCGTCGTTGACCGCTCGCAGCAATGCCGTTTCCAGCGAGGACTGATCGTCTGGGTTGAAGTAGAACGGCGCATCGCGGCAAATTTCCGGAAGAGACGATGTATGGCTCACCAACGTAGGACACCCGGATGCCATCGCTTCCAGCGGAGGAAACCCGAAGCCTTCGCATAACGATGGATAGACGAACAACGTAGCCGCGGCATAGGCTTCTGCCAGCAGTGCGTCAGTGACCACCGGAAAGACGACAATTCTGTTTCTCAAGTTCAACTTGTGAGCTAGCACAGACTCCTCGTCTGTCAACGTACCCCCGCCGAGCACCAGCAACTGCAGCGATTCGTGCAAGCCTGTCGCGTGAAATGCTTGCAACAAGCTATTGAAATTCTTGTAGTGGGCGCGGGAGCCAACAAATAACAGGTACTCGCGGGGCAGTTGGACCCGCAGGCGGTCGGCTGCGCCGGCGCTGCGCGACATGCGATTGAGGCCGTGGTGAATGACACGCGTCTTCGCCACATCCACGTTGTAGAACTCGAGCAGATCTTTACGGCTTGACGCCGACACGCAAATAATTGCATCGGCGCGAGCGTACAGCCGACGCTTGGCCCGCACGATCCGTCGCGCATCGGGAAACAACTGCGGGAAGCGTTCTTGAACACAGTCATGGTGCGTGACTACCACTCGCCGCGCCCGAACTAGCGGCATGCAGCGGTACAGCGTCGGGTGATACACATCGAGCGCGCCGACAAGTGTTGACCTGCTATTTCCAAGTATCTCGTTGGCCAAATAGCGCCAGATCCCCGGAGGCAAGGACCCTCTCGAACGAATCACCCGGCTCCGCTCCGAAGCCAGCTGCTGGAATGGAAAGACTGTGCCGCTGATTCCCAATTGCAGTTCCGTATTCACGTCAGACACAGTAGCGAGATACCGCATCAGTTCATAGTGGTAGCGCGAAGCTCCGCCCACATTTTGCAAAGAGAAAACCTGATGGTCGTACAGAATGCGCATTCGTATCTTTCAAGAGGTCGGCGAGGACGCTTCGCTTGTCGGGGGAAAGCTTCAATATCAGATCATCGGCATGCGACCGCTTGCGGCTGCGGGTCGAAAGTCGTCTGTCCCACGGCTCTTCCAATAACGCTGAGACCGAGCAAAAATATTCCGTAGGAAACCAATGTATTTATCGCTGCTGCTGTCGCGCCATGACTGGGAATGAAAACCAGATTCAGGATTACGTTGCTGGCGGCCGCGCTCGCGGTACACAACAGAATTTTCTTCTCCATGCCCCATGCGATAAAAGCATTGCTCAAATAGGAAGTCATGAAATCAAGAGGCACGGACAAAGCCAGCAGGAGTAGCAGCGGGCACGCCGCCAGAAACTGGTGTCCAAACAGGATGGTGATCACGATGCGGCGCGAAACTGCAATGACGGCTGCGATTGTGATTCCGGCTCCGAGTATAGGCAGCAGGATGCGCGCCTGGAGCATTCGTGCCCGGTGTTCGACGCTCTGCTGCGCGAATCGAGGGTACAAGACCTGTGTTAACAGGTAGTAGGTCGCCAGAACCTGATTCAGAACGCGATAGGCGGCACCGTACAGACCGACTTGTTCCGGTTTCGACATCACACCAAGCATCAGTAGATCAATTGTGTTGAAGGCCAGGTTGCACAGCCACGCCATTCCCATAACGCTGGTTCGCTGCCACCGTAACGATTCGCTGATCGCCGACAATGCACCGGGCTGCGCGTCTGGGGCCGGCGGTTGGTTTCGCCACCACGTCCAAAAAATCGCGCCTTGCGCTATGTACCCGAACGCATTTCCGCCCATCACCCACCACAGGACGCGTCCTCCCTTTGGTTCCCCGATCGCGAGAAAGATCAAAATGCTGACGGGAACGACCGTCTTCGCCAGGCCAACCAGATATAGCTGCTCTTTGCCCCATGCAGCCCAGTCGAGTGATATGGCATACAGAGCACCGATCGCTGAAAAGATGAATAGAAATACCTTCATGTCGGTGGACAATTTCGTCGAAGCTGCGTAAATCAGAATCAACGGTAAAACGGCCCCTGCCATTAAGAAGCGCCTGCGCTGGATGCGCCCGACGATGACGCGCGCGGCATGGGGATACAACACCAGCAGCCGCGCTCCGACATGCCTCAAGCCGAAGTCGATCAAAGGTTGCGAGTACTGCGTAACTCCCTGCGCCAAAACATAAACGCCCAGGACGCCGACGCCATAGCGGTGTCCAAGCAATACCACGATGGCTATTGAGCAGACGCGGCCAAGCAGATCGCCGGATCCTAGGTGAAACATGTTCTTGGATAGTGCACGTAGTGAAGCCGTCATCGGCGAATGCCACGTAACGGAACTTCCGGTTTCTGTTCGAGTGAAACTTGATCGCAGTGGCGCGCCGCTTGCGGTTGCATTGCGCGCCGCAAGCCGCGGGGGCCAGACATGTATCCCACGAACTGACCTGCTCCCCGCAGCAGGTACACCTGGGCTTTGGCGAAGTCACCCCGGCACAAGTTCAGCGCTGCTCCGCCAAGAGATCGAATGAGTTGGCCACTCATTTGGTGTAGCGGATAGCCGTGGATTCGCAGAATGCAGCCGCTGCCCAAAGCAAACGGATATGTCGTTTTCTGAAGCCGCTCGATGGATTGCAGAGGCGGGTGGTGAACAATCAAAGAAGACTCGTACCACATTTGAAAACCGTGTTCGAGGGCGCGCAGAACATAATCTGTCTCTTCGCCCGATTGGTATTCCGATGGCGCACCTATACCGAGGTTCTCGTTGAAGCGTCCCACTGCGCTGCAAACGGAACTTCGCATGAAAATAGCGGTTGAGACCGCGCATCTCCAGACATTGCTTTTGGTACACCAGCAGGAAGCCTTCGGAGAATTTGGTCCGGAGGGCTGGTTGTCCGCGGTTCGCAGGGCCATGCTCAATAGGCCAGATTCGGGATTCATGCTAAACCAACGAACGACTGACTCGAGCAAGTCCCCGGGATACCAGCAGTCATCATCCGGGATGGCGATGATATCGCCGTTCGCGATGCGAAGGCCGACATTGCGCGCCTTGGAGAGCCCTTGTTCACAACACAGGCGTTGAATCTGAAGACGGGGATACCGGCTTAACACCAAGGCCACCCGATCGTCAGAATTCTGGTCAACTACAATCACTTCCAAGTCACGGTAAGTCTGATCTTCCAAACTCGAGAGCAGCCGGTCGAGCTCCGTGCTCCGTCCTAGCGTGGCAACGATTAGAGAGATCATGGGTACTGCCCTGACGGTGCCAGCCTTCCCGCCTCCTGCCGACAGCCGTTGCGCCACAAAACCCCGCCAATTGAAACTGCGGACTTGTAACCCCACCATCCCACGATCATCAAACTTCCGGATATTCCAACTCTCACCAGCGCCGATAGCCAGCCCAGGAGTCCGCCTCTAGCCATCCACAGCACGTCCGGAAGAATCATGGCCACCACAAAAAGTACGAGCGGATTCTCGCTATGGGCGTGCATGCCTCGCAGACCGAGCCCCAGTAATAGCGAGATAAGTACGACTCCCCAAAGCCCTCCGAATACGTAGGCTTCCGCCAAGTACGACGATCCACTGCCAAATCCCAATTGATAGGCCACGGGATTGAGGAAAAACGCGACATCGTCAGCAAAACGCTTCCCGCCAACGTAGTTAGTCTGATCATCCGCCACAAAAGCCGACTCAATTTCGCTCAGAAGATACGAGGCGATATGGGGAGTGAAGCGTTGCCGAAAGGCAATGGCTACTTCGGTGACATCGAGAGATATGCCCTGCTCCTCAACGAACTGAGAAGGCACGGCTAATATAGTCGACTGGCTTTCCTTGTTGCGGAACCCGCCCACCAGGGCCCCCAGCAAAGCCAGGCCGATCCCAAGAAAGGCGAAGGTCGACAGCCGGCCGGGCTGCTCAGACTTTATTTTAGCGACATACCAAAGCGAGAGAATCAGACTGAATATGCCGCCGCGCGATCCGATCAAGAGAACTGGCGCAGCGATGATGAAATACGCGGTTACGGCTGGATAAAGAAACTTTTTTCTGCGTTCCAGAACAAAGATACCGACTAAGGCGGGGAGGCTAATCAAGGAAACTGCACGAACCGCCATAGGTATATTGGAGGCCAAGCCTCCATGATCGACAAAAAACGCCAGATATCCGCCGTGTTCCTGGGCGTACTGGTAATAGCGATAATTCTTGAACAACTGAACTGGCAACGTGCAATAGAGCAGCCAGTAAAGGTAAGTCAAGAAAGGAGTTAAAGATTCGATCTTCGGACGGGGAAGAGCGCGGTAATTCCATCGACAGGGAGAGTAGATGGCGACTGCAGACAGCGCAATAGCCAACAGCGCGGTGGCTGCGACCTCCTGCGAGACGTCAAATTGAGAAGACGTCATCAACGTAACTCGAAACAGGCCAGTTGCTTCCCCACCCGGCACCATCACCCGGCCAGCCTGGAAGACCGCCAACGTACACAAGAAAAAGAAACAAGGATGCCGTCCGCAATCAAATTGGTTCCAGGACCGACAGATGAGCGCGATCACCAGCAGCAGCGTGAGGACCGCTGCCGCATCGATTCCAATCCAGCCCATCAGAAAGCAAAACACACCCAAACCGATAGCAATCAGGTATGTCAGCAACTCAAGAATTGCGGCCAGAAGGCGTGTTGTATCAGCCTGATATGCCCTGTTGATAGTGATGGAATGCTTCATCGGGGTGTCTTTAAAATGAGGTCTTGCAGAGTGGTAAGGCGAGCGTTGAAATCGGGATCCAGGCGCATCCGGTATAACGTTTCCGCAGCAAACGCGTACCCGACGGAACCGACGAACGCCACCAGCGTCGTGACTATGATGATCAGGGCGCGCCGCGGTGAAGATCGCTTGTCGGGCTCCACGCCGGGGTCCAAAACCTGTACTACGGCGCCGGCTTTGGATTCGTCGAGTTTCGCGGCCTCGTATTGCTTGGCCAGCAGTTCAAAAATGGTCTCGTGATATTTAACCTCGCGCAGCTTGCGAACATACTCCAGGCTGGCCTCCGGCACTTTGGCCGCCGGAACTTGAATATCGCCCTCGCCGCCGCTCTGCGTTCCCAGCAAAGCAAGTTGAGAGCGCAGCCCAGAAAGTTCCTGCTCGGCAAGTATCACATCGGGATTCTGATCCGTGGAGAATGATCGCATGGCGTGTAACTCGACTTCTTTTGTGGCAATAGCCGCACGCAGCTTAACCACAGATTCGATGATTGCTTTGGCCTGACTATCTAACTGGATCAGGCCTGTCTTCAGTTCCGTCTCCTTCAAGGCTTGCTCCGCAGCGGCCAGATCGTTTTTCGCCTGCTCCAATTGCTGCCCAAAAAACAGCCGGCGCTGGCTGGCCTCGGTTACAGCGAGTTGTTGCGTTACCTTCCCCAATTCTTCCACGTAGGTGTTCGCCATTTCCGCAGCGCGGCGGCTGTCCTTGTCCTCGACCGAGATCGTTATGAAACCCTCTTTGCCGAGCAGGATGCTGGTCGCATTCTCCAGTTCCCGGCGGGCGTCCGACATTCTTCTCTCGCGATACACATTGAGGAGGTCGAAGCGGCGGATTAGCGCATCTTGCACGGTGCGGCTTTTCAGCATCCCTACATAAATGTCGTTTGGACTTTTCAAGCCAAGGTCTTTTTGGGCAATCGTGGCGATCGGATCCAAGGAGCCTAGTTGTCCGAGCATTGAAGCCGCAAGCGATGGGTTTTGCTGCGGCGGAACGATGCTGGCAGTCGCCGTATAGCGATTGGGTATGAGCACTGATACGACACCGGCAAACAGCGCCGCAGACAGAGTCGCGCCCAGGAGCATCTTCCGGCGTCGGGCCAGAACGATCAATAAATCCAGTCCGGGCGACACCCCATGCCGGACGGTAAGTTCTAGCGTTTCCAATTCGATAGTCTGCGCTTCCATAAATTATTCGGTGGCTAAGACCAGAGAGCCAATCGGTTTGCACGATGGGGCGACTGCCGGAGAGCAACGCTGTTTTGCTTCGACTCAGAAACGTGCGTTTGCAGTCGCACCCGTCGTGGACATGGTTTATTGAATGACCCTTATTGCCGCTGCGCCTAGGGCAAACTGCGCGAAGACCTGGCTCCAATCCTTCAAGCCCCGAAGAACGGAGCCACGCGACAAGCGCTCCGGAACCACGATTGCGTCGCCGGGCATAAGCCTCAGAGCGTCAAATCTTCCGTTCCCCAACCCGCCAAGCGTCTGTTTGCCGACGACGGAACCATCGGCCCGCACTACGAACGCTCGGCCGTTATCTGCATCTCGAGTAGTGCCTCCCGCTTTCTTCAGATATTCGCCCACCCGGTAATCGGGTTGATAAAAGAATGAGCTTTCGCTGTAGACCGCACCCAGCACCTCGACCGTAGAGGGACGAAACGGAACCACGAAGCGGTCGCCATCTTCCAGCGCGATCTCAGGCAGACTATCGCTCCCTTTCGAATCGGGCGCCAGATCTAGTACTACGCGGCCGGTCGCCTTTACGTGACGCAACTTGTCAACGAGTTGCCGCTGCGCTTCGAGCTTAGCTTGGTTCTCCGTCACGTCTTCAGGACTGAGCAGCGCTGGCGTCAGAGCATTCCTGGAGATGTCTTTATCGAGCTTCTCGACAAGTTGGTCAAGCACTTTCTGCTGTTTGACCTGTACGGATTCGCGCGTAAATTCAGCTCCATAGAGATAGGCGTTCGATGAAAATCCGCCGACCCGTTCGATCAAATGACGGAGGGTTTCGCCCGGTTCAACTTTGTAGATCCCAGGCGTGGCAAACTCGCCTTCCAGACGCACGAACTTACTCTGCTGGTCCAGCGGAACGGCAAGATCCGCCTGGGAGAAAATTGTGATGATGTCGCCGGGCTCTAGTAAGAGATTGTTTTGCTCGTCCCCCCGAAGCTCGAGCTTGCCCAGGTTGAAGGGGATCAGCCGCGTCGTCAGGTCCTCTGGGTTGAGACGCTGAATGACCGCATAGTCCCAATTGATCTCAGGAGAAACTAATGTGGCCCGGTTTCGCAGGTCAGCTTCCGCGGGTTTTGAGAAGGTCGGCGCCTCCTCCAGCCGGCGATCATAGAACTCGCGGACGGTGGAAGCCGAATTGGTTTCGCGCCAGTAATCGCGGGTGACCAGAGCTTGCGGGCTCGGGATCACATCTTTGATGCGAATACCGCTGTGCCACTCATAGCGGCCGGCTCGGGCGACGTTGCCTCGCAGGGTAACCGCATTCTCGAAGCGCGGCGACAGCGAAAATATGCGGACCACATCTCCGTCTCTTAATTCTCGCCGCATACCTTTGTCGTCAAGAGGAAACTCTTCGACCATGCGCCGGGCATGACTGTCGATTCGCTCCACCACGGCTTTTTGCCCATCCGCCGTCGTGGCAAGCCCGCCAGCCATTTCGATCGCATCGCTCAAGCTCAGCGGATCCTTCAACTCGTAAATGGCCGGCACGTTGACACTACCCGCGATCGCAATGGACGCTCCTACCGGGGGAATATACATAACATCACCGGGTAACACCCTTACGTCTTTCGATTTATCGCCTTTCAGCAAAAGGTCGTAGAAATCGAACTCGGTAATGACAATGTCATTTCGCTTTAGCTGAATGTGCCGCATGGAACCGCTGCCCGACGGTCCCCCCGATGCAAACAATGTATCTACCAGGGTGCTGAGTGAACTGACTGTATAGTTTCCTGGGCGCCGGGCCTGCCCTACTACGAAAACTTGAACCGACCGCAACTGGCCCAGGCTAACCGTCAGATCGAAATTACGGAACACTCGGCCCATAGCAGTTTTGAAATACTCCGGGAGTTGCTGATATTTCAAGCCCGCTACTGGAAGGGCGCCGACCTTGGGAAGGAAAACCTCGCCCGCCCGGTCAACCACTAGCTTGCCGTCAAGATCAATCTGGCCCCAGGCTCTGATCAAGAGTTCGTCGCCGGGTCCAATGACATAATCGGCGGTCACGGGGACGCGGTCCAAAGGGGCGAACGTCGTTGGAACGCGGTCAAACAAGCTATAGCCATAGATCGGCAATTTGCGTCCGACCGAACTGGTTACAAAGTCTTGAAATTCGCTGGAAACGACCGGCTCAGGAACTGCGTCTGGATTCAAGACAGGATTTGGCTTGCCCGGTCCGGCCAGCGTATCAGAGGCAGACGGTGTCACGCCGACTTGATTGCCAGATGTGCCCTGCAGCGGAGTCGTCATCCCGTCGGGGGACCTCGGACCTGGGCAGCCCGCTCCTTCGCATTGCTGATCGGCGGTTGAAGGCGTCCTAAGCGTGGTTTGCGACAATCCCAGACCTTGCAACGCTAGCAGTCCGAACAACAGCATCGCGATCCATGGGAACGGCGCGTTGGGTTGCACGGATCTACAAATCCGACTCATCTTGGCGCAAGCGGTCATAATTTCTATATGGGTTTTACGACGGTGGAAGCTGGCAGAAGCGCGTTGAGCCAAAGGCTGCTGTATGTTATGACCGCTTCTTTTTCGGCGTCGGCACTGCGAGTTGAAGCAGTAGTGAACAGTTGACACAACTCCTGATGTGCGAGGATGGTGAAGGCAAAACTAAGTGCCACGAACGAAGGGTCGACGCTGCGCAAAACGCGGCGAGTAACACAGCCGGCCAAGTAGTCGATGATGGCTTGGAAAATCGGCACAAGCCTTTGCCGGTATATCGGTTCGGCTTCCACGCGTAATTCCAGCAGGCTGAAGGCCAACATCCGGACCAGCTCAGGGTGATGAATCGTCGTTTGCACCATGAATTCGGCGATCAGCGGGACAACGGTTTGAGGGTCCCCGTTCCGGGCCAGCCCGGTGCGCAATTTTTCCGGCATCCGCAAGCGATCCAGATGCGAGACTAGCGCGGCCCAGAACAAGTCCTGCTTCCGGGGAAAGTGGCGGAACATAGTCGCTTCCGGCACCTCAGCCCGGCGCGCGATTTCGCGCGTGCTGGTGCCGTTGAAGCCGTGCCGGGAAAACACCTGGGCGGCCGCTTCGACAATATGCGATTCGGTAATCCTGGCTTGCACTGTTCGCTTGATAGTAGTTTTCCCTTGAGGGTTAAGCAGTAGCAGAGTGCGTCCGCGTCGGGGCTGGTTCCAATTCGTCAACATCGACTTCAACCGCGACGCTTTGCGTGATCGTTTCGAGTGTGAGCACAACCCGGAAGTTACTTTTCTGGCGGACGAGCACGCCTTCTATTCCCGCCATGACGCCGGCCTTTATTCGGACCCGTTCGCCGGCAACTAAGTAGGGGTAAGGCGTGATGGTACGCTGGCCGAGGCCAGCGCGCAGCGATTCGATTTCGCAATCGGGTAGCGGCGTAGGCTTGCCGGCGGAGCCAACCAGCGACAGCACTCCCGGCACTGCCAGCACCCGTACTCGCTGCCGTGGATCAATACGTACGAATACGTAGCTTGGGAACAGCGGCATCGCAACGGTGGTTTTACAGCGGTTACGCCATAAACGACTGGCGGGATACGTGGGCAGGAAGGATTCGATGTCACGCTGCTCCAGATGTTCGGCCACACGTTTTTCGTGATGTGAACTGGTATACACGGCAAGCCAGTTTAGAGGCACGGTGCTTCGCATTTGCAATCCCTGCACCCGGACTTCCTTGGCCCAAATGTCCTCTGTAATTTGCGTGTCCATTTTGAATGAAGCTTCGCTTTCCCCACTTAGCAAGGTGTGTGGTTCTTGTTGGCTATCGCCGAACAACCTGTTGATCTGCCTCACAAACGAAGTGAGTGCCTACATGCAGAAAGCACTCACGATGCCATAGCAGTCCGACTCGGACACATCAGATTTCTCGATATGCTGCTTGGGGTTAGCGGGTTTCCGGGATGGGGCCCTCAATTAGCGGCCCCGGGGATGCTGTCCGAAATGCGGATTTCTGTGTCGGATCTGTGGATCGCACGTTCACTCGGCACTCTCGTGGTAGATGTGGCTTAGGAAATTCTTCCTTCACCTTGCCGACGAGGTGCCGGCCATGTGTCCAAGGAGGTTCACATTCTGAGCCATCGATTTTTTCATGGCGGGACTGAACCGCCAGGAAAACCGCCTTCAAAATGTTGCTCCATGGCAGATGCTTTCAAGAACCTCGTCGAGCGTACCTTGCGAACCAACTCGCAGCTGGGGCAATCTATCGAAGGATTCCTAAGAGTCAATCTTTTTGCTATGGGTAAAAAGCTAAAAGAATGGCTGACTGTCGGTCAGTGGTAAATGATTTCAAACCTGGAATGGGGAGCCACGAGTGTGCCGGGTGTGGGCCACGCGCGAGTCGGGAGGCTAGATGCCCAGCGCGCGATTTCGCGAAAGGACTCGAACTTCGAGACTGCGCTGACAGGCTTAAGTAGCTTTTGTTTCTTGATCGTTTGTGATCGCCTGGCATTCGCTTTAATGACCGTCGAAAGCGGACTGCCAATTCGACTTGCGGAGAAAGTACCCGGAAATCTGAACGTGCGTCGGTGAGTGAGACATTTTCTCTTGTCCGCTTTGCTGCTAATATTCGCAGAATTGCGGCAATAATCGAAGGTTTTCCAGGAAATCCATCGAGCTTTCTCCGCTGCACAGACTAAATGGCGGTGGATCGAGTCTTAAGCTAACCATTCTCCAGCGAGAATTCCCTGCTAACAGGGAAAAATACAGGGAATTTCTCGATTTTCACTCGCAAAACGACGGGTTGAAATTCGCTATCCCCCTGATTGTGTGCGACATATGCGTTGAGACATGCAAAATCGAACAGGGAATTTTTTGTGAGTAACAGGGAATGGAACGTTCCCAATCACCGTTAACAGGGAATAATAATTGGGGTAGCATTTTGTAAATGTCATCGCCATCGTCGTACTTGGATCTGCAACGTTGAAGTCGTAGATAACCGCGCATTTGCCCCGATGGATGTATCTTCCAAAGCCAAACACTCCCGCGTGTCCGCATCCACCACGCTCATCACCCGGCTCGCTCGTCCGCATTCCACTGCGTCGTGCACAAATCCAGCGCCAACTCCTGATTCGCCGAGGTCCCCGCCAGCAGCGGCTTTCCCTTGCGCACGCAATGCTTCCGCTTCTCCCGCCGAATCATCAGTCCCGCCTCCCGATACACCCGATGCACTCGCTTGTGGTTTACACGGTCTCCCCCTAACATCCTCAGGACGAATGGGGGCGGTGTTGTTCGAAGGATCTTCGCAGTCTCTGAGCAAAACCTCGATGAACGGCCGGAGATTAGGAGGGATATCGCCTGTCGATATTGTCGAGGAGCGATTCATATCTCGTCCCCTTGCGGATAGTACTGTCCTCGCTGCACGGAACTGCTTGGAGAAGGCAGGAGCAGTGCTTCCGTTGAACGCAAGATTCCCATTTTTCGCATCTTTCCGATGAGGGTCGTGCGCTTGAGTCCGAGCTTTCTCGCAGCACCCCTGGGGCCGCCCACAACCCAGCCGGATTCTTTCAGAGCTCTCAGAATGTGCCCATACTCGGCCTGCGCCAGCGTCTCGGGCTGGGGCTGAGCCACTTGTTTCGACCAATCTAGGTCCTCAATCGGCGCTCGGAGTTCTGATCCCGGCGACAAGATGACGGCACGTTCGATGAAATTCTGGAGCTCGCGGACGTTGCCGGGCCAGTCATACTCGGCGAGAACTCTCATCGTGTTTGCGGGAATGGTCTTAACTCTTCGATTGATACGGCTGACGCAATCCTCGGCGAAAAACTTAACGAGGAGTGGTATATCCTCGCGTCGCTCCCGCAGCGATGGCGCCGACACGGGGAAGATGTTGAGCCGGAAGTAAAGATCACTCCGGAATCGCCCTTCACTCACCATCTTTCTCAGGTCACGATGAGTTGCAGCCACCAGGCGGACATTGACTTCTTGGGTTTGGTTGCTACCCAATCTTTCAAACTCCCGCTCTTGCAGAACTCGCAGCAGTTTGGCTTGCAGTTCGAGCGGTACATCGCCGATTTCGTCCAAAAAGAGAGTGCCCTTGTTTGCGAGTTCGAAGCGGCCGATCTTGCGAGCAACAGCGCCCGTAAATGCTCCTTTCTCGTGACCGAAGAGTTCACTCTCTAGCAGGCCGAGGGGAATCGCGGCGCAGTTGAATCTCACATACTGACGGTCACGCCGTGGACTGAGATTGTGAACTGCACGAGCGATCAGTTCTTTGCCAGTTCCAGTCTCCCCCTGGATCAAGACGGTCGCGTCGGTCGGAGCAACGGTCATGACTTGTTCCAAAGTCCGTCTTAGGAGCAGACTCGAGCCCACCATCCCTTCGAAAATGTGGCGTTCTTTGTTCCTGGCCGGATGGTTGCTTTCGCAGTGCAACTGGATGTCTTCCTGATTTGGCACTGCAGCATTTTGTCTTTCCTGGACGTGGTCATGCCATGCTGATCTCCTGCGTTCGCCCGAGTCGTTGTTCGAGGCCGATGCGGACTGGTGTCGGCGGGCGACATCCGTCATGGCTGATTTCATCCGATGAACACCACCGGAATTGCTGTCCGATCGAGGGATACGAAGAGGGCTAGCGCTCATTGCTGTTCTCCTGGGTCTGATCAACCTTGGAAGAAAGCTAAGTCCATATGATTGGTCAAATATTCCGGTAGTGGTCAATTTCTTCCGAGATCTGAATTACCGGTGGGAGGAGCGTATAAGAGGCCAGTGTTTCTTAACACCTCGGAAACCACAGCCGACGTACTGCATTTATCTGTAGGTTTGACTGTGGAAGTGGAAGTATGGCCAAACTTGCAGCGGGACGTTCCTTGGCATCGTGTCCGGTTTCAGGTCAATTCGTATCGTCGGTTCCGAGTGGTCCGCGGAAGAGCTCCTTCATTCGCGTGAACAGGGGGGACCAACTTGACCTCGGCGAGCGAAAGACGATGTGACCGGGGACTATCAATTCAATTTCGGTTCCCGAGTCGGCGGAAGTCTTTAAGCTGAGACTTCCACTGATCCGGCTAGCTCTCTCCCGCATTCCTTGCAGTCCATAGTGCCCGTCTTTTCCCTGTGCGGCGACGTCCGAGGCGATTCCTTTGCCGTTGTCGGTGATTCGCAGGGTAAGGTCTTGTAAGTACGAAAGCTGTACTTCGAGGCGCGTACCTTCCGAATGCTGACAAGCATTCCGGATCGCTTCATAGCCGATCCGATAGATTTCGTCGCGAACAATCGGGTGCATCTCCGTTGCCTTTCCTTCCGCAACAAAAACTGCATCCGGGAAGCCTTGGATCCGGCACTCATTCAAAGCTCGTCGAAAAGACTCAGCGAGGTCATTTGTCTGGGTCGTAGAGGTGCGCAGCGAGTTTAGGGCCGCCCTACCTTCGTCAGTAGCCTGTCCCAACCAAACCGATAGCCGTTCCATCGCTTGACGCATGCGTGGAAAATCTGTCGCCTCATCGAGAGCATCGTCTGCAACCATTTTGCTACCTTGAATTGTCTGTACGAGCGTGTCATGAATCTCACGGGCTAAGCGCGTACGCTCCGCCAACCGCTCATCGAAGCGGGCGCTGATAGTGCGGGCGACCTGCCGCACGCGCAGTCGGTAAAGCGCCCAAAATATGAAAATTGTTGCGACGAGACAAAGGAATAGAAACCGATTCGTTTGGTACCAGGCTGGTGAAACGGCGAAATCTAACGTGTCACCTTCTTCGTTCCATACGCCGTCATTGTTGCACGCCACCACTCGAAATCTGTATTTCCCTGGCCTAAGATCCGTGTAGAAAGCTTGCCTCCGCGTTCCCGTTTCCATCCAGGCCGTATCGCGACCTTCGAGTTTGTAACGGAAGCGCACCTTTTGTGGAGCGACAAAACTCAACGCCGTGAAGTCGATTTCGAGATCGCGCGTAAGCGGGGGGAGAAAGAGACGATCTTGCGGCGAGTAGCTCCGTCGGTCCGCGACAATTCCTTCGATATGAACTGGAGGCGGGATCTGGTTTCCGGTGACCCGATTAGGATCGACCATCTGCAAGACGACGCCATCGGCGAACCACACTCGACCATCCGGGGTCTTGGCCGCCGATCCAAAAGGGGCACGACCTGGAAGAGCGCCATCAAACACATCAAACAATCGAGGTTGAAGCACTACATCGGAATCTTCCCACCACCGTTGCAAGTCTGAATTTGCGATCTCGACAATCCCACACTGCATGTTAAGCCATAGGTGATCTCTATCATCGAAGACGAAGGCATATACGGTATCGCAGGGAAGACCATTCCGGGTTGTGAGGGTCGACTGTTTGCCATGCCTCCATCCGATGAGTCCAAAGGTCGTGGCTCCCAACACCGTGCCGTCAGGGGTTACCATGATTTGCTCTACACCCCGGTGGTCATAAGTATGATGGAAGGGAAACGTGCGTAGGATGCCGTCGCGATAGCTGGCAAGGTCGCCGCTTCTAAGCCCTACCCAGATGCCGCCCTCGGGATCGGCAGCTATTCTGCGGCCGTCAGGTATTACAGTCTCAGGAAATTGATCCTGAACGATCATGTCCTTTATCCGAAGGACGAGTCGACCCTCTACCCAAATATCACCGGCCACATCTTCGGTTATTCCGAATGCCATGCCGGTGGGACCGCCGTTCGGTGGGATGATCTGGCGGAATTTCCCATTGCTGTAGACTGTCAAAGTGCGATCAATCCCAATCCAGAAACGGCCCGCATGATCTTCAAAAAGAGATGTGACCTGATCTCCGGGCAAGCCCTTTCCACTCACAAAAGAGGTGACGCGGCCTTTGCGCATCACGTCCAACGAGCCGGAGCCGCCTATCCAAACAGCGCCGTCCCGAGCGGCTAGAATGGAATCGATTTCGGATACACTGAGTCCTTCTCGTACGGAATAACTCACAACTCGAAGACTGCGAAAACTATCGACACCCGTCGAAGTGAGAGCCCATACGTTGCCTTCATGATCTTCAAAAATCTTGCGCACAAAATCGCTCGACAGTCCTTCCTTGCTGTCGAAGTGCTCTACCTTGCCATCGTAAATGCGGTACATTCCTTGCTTGATGGTCCCAACCCAGAGCGCATGCTGTCGATCCAGCATTGCGTTCATAACCGAGAGCGCCGCACCGTCGAACTCTGGCGTCGTGAAAGGTGTCCAGGCACCATGACCCAGTCGCTGCAATCCAAGGCCAGGGCCCTTCGCTGCCATACCCGCCCACAAGGAACCATCAGGACTGGCAGCGAGCGATAGGAATCCAGCCATCTGCTTATTCGACTTCAATCCGCCGGGTGCATAAACGCGATGGGAGTCCGGCTTCCAACTGACCAGTTCTGTATTGCCCCCTAGCCACAGATTTCCCTGATCGTCTTCCATTAGGGAGTCGTAAATATCCTCAGGAATTCCTTCGGCCTTACCATGACACCGCATGGCGCTGACAACGATCTCACATAGCGGCCCGAGATTGTTGTTCGACGGAGAAAGGATGATCCAAACTGTTCCTGCACGAGCCTCAATGATTTCCGGGACAACTCCGCGGCTATCCTCAAAATTGAATAAATGATTGTTTTGCCAGTGACTTAAGCCCTCGGCCGTGCCGATCCAGAGGCTTCCGTCGCGGCCCGCCATTAAAGAGTCGATGCGTGTAGATATCAATTTCTCGCCGTCAGGCGGAGTCCACGGCACAAACCGAACGCCATCGAACCGGACGAGTCCCGACTGTGTTCCAATCCAGATATAGCCGTCCAAGGTCTGGGTGATTGCAGTTGGAATCGCGTTCAAGAAACCGTCTTGTATGCGCCATGTCGTGTGTGCATATTGAGAGATGCGATAGTTCGGATCAACGCCGCGGGCGGAACTGGATACGAAGAGCGAGATCAGAAGGCAGAGTAGAGGCAATCGCAGATGAGTAGTTAACGTGTCGTCTTTCGCAGCGGAACTCATATCTCGCCTCGACTGGCCCGGTGAGCGGTCGCAGGCCGCAATTTGTTGAAACCCTCTCAATACTGCCCAATGGGAAAGACCTCTGATCCAGGAATAGAGCAAACAGAAACGATGGAGATTGACGCTCAACCTAGAACACTACCTCATTGGTAAACGCCACGGACCGTTAAGACCTACAGTCCCAATCCTGTAGTTCTCTACAGGGCGAACCCGCCGCTCAAATCTGAAGCATGCCCCGCCGGAGCGCGATCGTCACGGCATGAGTCCGATCATTGGCGCCCAGCTTGCCAACAATATTCTTAATGTGGAAATTTACAGTTGTTTCTGATATTGCTAGTTCATCGGCGATCTGCTTGTTGCGATGGCCGTCTCGAATCAGCCGGAGAACTTCTAGTTCTCTCGCCGTAAGACTTTCTTCTCCAAAATGTTCCGCCAGTCGGGACGCTACGTCAGGCGGAATATTCCTCCTTCCGGCGTGAACAGAGCGGATCAAGGCCACCAACTCATTCTTCGGCATGCTCTTGAGAGCATAGCCCGCAGCGCCGGCTCGCATCGCTCGATTGATTTCCGCGTCTCCGTCTGAGGATGTCAGCATGATGACGCGTGCGGCGGGAAACTCCCCACGGATCGAGATGAGCGCGTCAGTTCCATTAATTCCCGGGAGCCGGACATCCATCAGGGTAATATCGGGTTGATGAGTGCGGAATAGCGCGATCGCCTCGTGACCATTCGCCGCCTGGGTGATAAGGAGCATGTCGGGCTGGGAACCAATGATCGTGGCTAGCCCTTCGCGAAAGACAGGATGATCCTCGACGCTCAGAATGCGAATCGCCTTGGCGGCATCGATGGCCAGGTATCACCCTCGCGACTGTCAGAATTGTAGTTTTCACGAAAAAAGCAAGAACACTTGCCTGCGTGGAAGTAGGTAGATCCAAGAGTCTCAAACAGAAGGATAACCCAAGCTTCTTCGTTCCTAAGAGTCTATCACTGGCGGTCTCATCGACGAACTCTTCGTTGCTTTTCGTGCCCTTCTGGCTTCCCGAGCTATGGCTCCGTGATGTCGAATCCAGCAACATCCTCGAGCACGAACATCCCACTCAATTTCTGAATTTGTTTACGTCGGGCTGAGTTAAAGCGCAATGGACGACGGATGGATCGAGCTAGGGAATTCCTGCCCAGGCCCAAGTTCCATCGTCCGGCAGGTGGCAGAGGCACCCCGATTCGCCGACCAGAGTCATTCCACTAAAGTCTTTCGGCGCCTCGTCGGTCTGACGCCGGAACAACTCCGTGCAGTTGCGTAACTGTCATAAACTCGCGTTCCCACCTGCTCACACGGTTCGAATTTCGCTTGCCCGCATGTAAAGACGCTCAATATCGTTCAGCTTAGTCAGACGGCGGACGAATCGTTCCTCCGTGGACTGAAACCGGGCACCCAGGAAGGCGTGCACGATGTCTAAGGCGAGTGCGGAACCGACGATTCGAGATCCCATTACCAGGACATTCATGTCGTCATGCTCGACACCCTGGTGCGCGGAGTAAATATCGTGGCATATCGCCGCGCGGATTCCAGGCATTTTGTTGGCGGCGACGCATACGCCGACGCCGGAACCGCAGATGAGGATGCCCCGCTCGGATGTACCGGCCATGAGCGCCTTACCGACGACCGCTGCAAAATCAGGATAGTCTGAAGGTTCCGCGTTGTAGGCTCCCAGGTCGACAACGGTATGGCCGATTCTCGAAAGGTGCAAAGCTACTTCTTGTTTCAGGGCGAAACCTGCATGGTCGGAGCCAACGGCGATTTTCACTGGTTTCCTCTTTTCGGCAATTTGATCCTGAGAACAAAGACGGTGCTTGGGTATGCCTCGCGACCTCGCTGTCCGCGAAACTGCGAAGCTGTCCTCCAACCTCTGGAAGCGGGCGATCTTGCTGTCGGAGATATGAAGGATAAGCGCGAAAGGTTATTCGATAATCCTTCCAGTCGCGTTGACCTTTGAAGCAAGCTCACCGAAAATAACTGCCGGCTCGTCGTTCGCCGAGATTCCTTCGACGTCGAAACGTACGTGCTCCAGAAGAAGGCGCGTTCCGCGAATAAAAGTCGGAAACGGCGCCGCGCCCGGTCCTTCGTCCGATCCAAGGTGGTGCGCCAACGTCACCTGGGACCTCAAACTGGACGGCGGTACTGAACAACCCTGCTATTTCATCGGGCTCGGCCCCAGATCCAATTTGAGCGAGAAGTTGCTGTGCAATTCGGACAGTCTGTTCCTGGCTCATGGTGTCTTCTCAAGGAATGTAGGTCGAAAACGTGTAATCCTGTTCCTTTTGCGGCGTGTGGCAGGCGAAACACGCCGTGACAGCGTGAGCTGCGTCAGGGACGAGCGGCTTCGACGGGTCTCCACCGCCCCACACCTGGAATCCCCAACCGCCGGTCGTAGGGTACTTCTTCGCATCCTTTACCATCACTGCTATCGCCTTCTTGTTGCCTTCAACGTAAGAACCGTCTTTGACCGAAAATTCGTGAACGTCGTCCGCGAAGATGGTTCCGTCAGGATAGGGGAGCGGACCGCCATTCTTAAGCGTCTGCAATCCCTTGGTATTCACGTGGATCAGATGCATGCCACCGAGTTGCCCAAAAATCGGGCTGTCTTTGGTCACGATCATGGAATTCACTTCGAACCAATCCCTCAACCCGGCGGGAAATCGAACGTCGTAGTCGGTTGTCTGCGCGGAAACAACGCCCATGAACAGCAGTGTTCCAACGACGCTGAGAATACGTGCATGCCTGTGCTGCATCAGTGCACCTCCGGAACAAGATTATGAAACGACAGACACTCTTAACTGTCAGTTTTCAAGAGGCCGGTACACAGCCAGAAGCAGATGTACCGGCCGAAGTCAATCACGCCGCGTTTTCTTGTGCGTTTTGTTTGATGAATGCGAGCAGATCGGCATTGATGGTGTCCGCGTGGGTGGTGGGCATTCCGTGTGGAAACCCTGGATACACCTTAAGCGTTGCACCCTTCACAAGCTTTGCAGACTGCAAAGCAGCCGCGCCGATGGGCACGATCTGATCATCGTCGCCATGGAGAATGAGAGTGGGCACGTCGAACTTCTTTAGATCCTCGGTGAAGTCCGTCTCGGAGAACGCCTTGATGCAGTCGTAGCCTGCCTTCATCCCGCCCATCATTCCTTGGAGCCACCACTTTTCCCGGATGCCCTCTGAAATCTTGGCCCCGGGCCGGTTGTAGCCGTAGAACGGCAGGGTAATGTCCTTGTAAAACTGCGGCCGATTCTTAACATATTCGGCACGCAGGCCATCGAACACCTCGATCGGTGCGCCCGCAGGATTCTTGTCCGTTTTCACCATCAGCGGCGGTACGGCGCTAATCAGAACGGCCCCCGCGACACGCTTGCTGCCATGCCGGCCGATGTAGCGGGCAACTTCTCCGCCTCCGGTGGAGTGGCCGACATGGATCGCGTTCTTGAGGTCAAGTTTGGCGGTGAGGGCCGCGAGATCGTCGGCGTAGGTGTCCATATCATTGCCGTCCCAGGTCTGGGAAGAGCGACCATGCCCGCGCCGGTCGGCTGCGATGACTCGGTAACCATGCTGCCCGAAGAACAACATCTGTCCGTCCCAGTCGTCTGCGGTGAGTGGCCATCCGTGGCTGAACACGATGGGCTGGCCCTTTCCCCAGTCCTTGTAATAGATCTGCGTCCCATCTTTCGTCGTGATTGTAGGCATGCCATCTTCTCCTTTGGTGTGATTTGAGTTAAGGATTTCCGTTCTTCTTGGCTGCTCGCGAAAGCTCCTTCCGGAGTTTCTCGTTTTCCTGCTCTAGCCCGCGCATCCTGTTTTCTGCGGGGGCGACTGCCTCTCGAATTTCTTCCTCCGTGTAGCGGGGAACAATGTGTTGTTGGCAATTCCAGTCGAAGGCTTCGATGCGGATCACGTACACCCTTTCCGTAGAGGCCTTGTACTCCGGATCGCGAACCTTCTCGATCCACGCTCGCGCTTTCTCCCCTTCGAAAATCTCGACCCGGCCGAGTATCTTAAGACGTAACTGTCTTGGATAATCGACCAGGATGATCGCCACGCGATTATCGGTCATCAGGTTCCCAGTGCTGATGTATTGCCTGTTCCCGCGAAAGTCGGCGAAAGCGATGGTCCTTTCGGCGATCACCTTCAGAAGGCCTTTCGGGCCCCCCTGTGTTGAACGTAAGGCCAACCTGTCGAGCCCAGAGTCGCAATGTAGAAGGTGTCACGTTCACCGATGAACTCTGACTCCTCGGGGCCCAGTCGAGCGAGCGCAGACCGTGATCCCTCAAGCCGCGCGTATTGCCGACGGCTCCCGTAGCGCTCTTGCAAAGCCTTAACGGCCGGCGTGAATACCAACGATCCAAAGCTGGGCGACATAGCTCAACGCTCCGGTAGTGAGAGCTTCACTCAGGCCGCGCGGTTCGACTGATCGAGTGAACCCTCGCGCTGCGTGTTTGAGCTTTCAAGGGCAAAACGCGCAATTTGGTCCTTGCGCAGAAAAGCAACGCCGGGCTGCTTCTGTGCATAGACAATGAACTCTTCCAAGGCTTTGGTACGGGCAGGACGGCCAGTTATGCGGTCGTGCGCACTGACCGACATCATGCGGCGACGTGTCGCAGCCTCGGCATATAACTGATCGAACTCGTATTTCAATTCGCTGGCAAATTGCGCCGTCGTCCAGTGACGCGTTTCGTAGTTCACGATGTCATTCATGTGGATTGTGTAGGGCACTACTGCAAAAGGCTTATTGCGAACCGGAACCAGAAATGGTTCGTCCCGGCTGATATCGTCGATGTGATAAATAAACCCCAGGTCCTGCAATATCTCAAGCGTACGAGGCGTACCGCGCAACCAGAAGGCGTTGAAGCCCAAGGGGCGAGTGCCGGTCGCGTTTTCAATCGTCCTGATGCTCGCTTCGTAAGAGGCGCGTTCTTCCGCTTCTGTCATTGCGTACTGCGGCGTCCACGTCTGCCCATGACCGGCGGCTTCATGCCCGCGCTCGACGATCTCTTTCGCCAGTTGCGGATTTCTCTCCACCGCCGCCCCGACCATGTGGGAGGTCATCTTTACCCCAACTCGGTCAAGCATGTCCAGCATCCGCGGGATGCCTTCCTTGAATCCGTAGTCGTACCACTTTGCGACAGGCAGATCTGGGTATTTGGTGTCAATGACGGGGAACGGGCTCTCGGCGCCCCGCTCAGGCTGCGCGCCTGCTTCAAACTGCATCGATACAGAAACAACGAGCCGTGCTTCATTTGGCCAAAACGTGCCTGAGTTAATCACTTC
>Ga0181522_10000146_pt1 | contig 56393 bp, 43 predicted proteins | sample PEATcosm2014_Bin_27_FD_121103 | JGI IMG/M metagenome (GOLD analysis project Ga0181522, IMG submission 121103) | Peatland microbial communities from MTU Mesocosm Facility, Houghton, MI, USA - PEATcosm2014_Bin05_10_metaG | ecosystem: Environmental > Terrestrial > Soil > Wetlands > Peat | place...
AGTCGCCACTTGGCGCGGGTGGAATGGGCGAGGTGTATCGCGCCACCGACACGAAGCTCGGCCACGACGTGGCGCTCAAAGTCTTGCCCGCCGAAATGGCGCGGGATCCCGAGCGGCTGGGGCGCTTTCGCCGCGAGGCCAAGGCTCTGGCCCAGCTCGACCACCCAAACATCGTCACCATCCACTCGGTGGAGGAATGCGACGGCATCTACTTCCTAACCATGCAGCTCGTAGAAGGTCAGCCGCTTGACCGGCTCATCTGCGCGGGCGGGCTTCCCCTCGAACAGATCGTCGAGATTGCCTGTGCTCTAGGCGATGCACTGGCGGCGGCACATGAGAAAGGCATCATTCATCGCGACCTGAAGCCTGCCAATGTCATGATCTCGAATGAAGGCCGGGTCAAGGTGCTCGACTTCGGCCTTGCCAAGGATGTTCGCAGCTCCAACCTCGGAGACGCCACCATGACCTCGGCCAGCCGAACGGAAATGGGCGTGGTTATGGGGACGCCCGCCTACATGTCTCCGGAACAAACATCGGGCCGCCCGCTCGACCATCGCACGGACATTTTCTCTCTGGGCGTTGTGCTTCACGAGATGGCGACCGGGCGCCGGCCGTTCGAAGGAGGTTCTTCGGCCGAGCTGGTCTCTGCGATTCTGCGGGACACGCCACCGTCCATCACGGATATGCGTCCCGATATGCCCAGCGATCTGGCCCGCATCGTGCGGCGCTGTTTGGAGAAGGATCCGCGGCACCGCCTTCAGACCGCGCGCGACGTGAGCAACGAATTCCGCGATATGGCGCGAACTGCATCACGTCCGACGTCTGTTTCGAGCGTGGCATCGAGGATGGCACCTCCGTCCGACTCAGGCGCAGTTCGCGGCGCTGAAGGGTTCTGGGTCGCGGTGTTGCCATTCAAGTACACAGGAAGCAACGCAGACGTTTCGGCAATGGCCGAGGGGTTAACTGACGATGTCGTCACCGGGCTTTCGCGCTTCTCCTACTTGCGCGTGGCAGCCCGCAGTTCAACCGCGCAATATGCACGGGCAGCCGTCGACGCGCGCGCTGCCGCCAAGGAACTTGATGCGCGCTATGTGATGGAGGGCAGCATCCGGCCGGCGGGGACGAAGGTCCGCATCGCCGTGCAATTAGTGGACGCGGCCACTGGGACCGCCCTTTGGGCCGAAGCGTACGACCGTCCGTTTACGCCTGAAGCGATGCTCGATCTGCTTGACGAGCTTGTTCCTCGCATCGTTTCGACGGTCGCCGATATGAACGGTGTTTTGCCCCGAAGCATGGGTGGGGCTTTGCGCGGCCGTCCGTCCGAACAGCTGAGCCCTTACGAAGCTGTGCTGCGCAGCTTCAGCTACTGCGAATTGGGCACGCCCGAAGAGCTGGCCGCGGCACGATCGGCACTTGTGTTAGCGGTGAAGAAAGCGCCCGGGTACTCCGACGCTTGGGCCATGCTCGCCTTCCTGCACTGCCAGGATTATGTCCATGGATTCAACCTCCAACCGGACTGTCTGGCTGCCGGGGCCGAAGCCGGCCGGCGCGCCGTCGAAGCCGGGCCGTCCAGTCATCTGGCTTATTTCAGCCTTGCCCAGGCACTCTTCATGCAGAAGCAGTATCAGGCTTTCCGCAATGCAGCGGAGCGGACAGTCGCGCTGAACCCGATGGATGGCAATTCGATCGCACTCATCGGCGAGTTGGTGACGTATACCGGCGACGAAGAACGCGGGATGGAGCTGGCGCAGCGCGCCAAGCAACTGAACCCCAATCATCCCGGTTGGTACTGGTACACGGATTTTTATCACGCATACCGTCACGGCGATTACCGGGAAGCGCTCGGATTTGCGCTCAAGGCCAACATGCCGAGCCACTACGCCATGTATATGCTGACGGCCGCGGCCTACGGCCAACTTGGCGAGCACGAAAACGCAGCGAAGGCCGTGCGGGAACTGCTGCGGTTGCGACACGATTTTGCTTCAATCGTGCTGTGGCAGACCAAGAAAGTCTGGGAGCCCGAGTACGGCGAGCGCTTTCTTGAAGGGTTGCGCAAGGCCGGGTTGAGCATTACCGACGGTACCGCCGAACCGGCCGAAGCGACTTCCACTGCCAAAGTCACGGAATCAGCCGCTACGCGGCCCGACGAGGGCTTCTGGGTTGCGGTGCTGCCCTTCAAGTATTCGGGCACGAGCGCAGAACTGAAAGCGCTGGCGGACGGCCTGTCGGAAGAGATTGTCACCGGCCTTTCGCGTTTCTCTTACCTCAAGGTGATCGCGCGCGGCTCGACCGCGAAATATTCCAGCGAGTCCGGGGACGCGCGGACGATTAGCAAACAACTCGGCGCACGCTACTTGATGGAGGGCAGCATCCGACAGGCGGGAACGAAACTGCGCCTTGCGGTGCAACTGGTGGACGCAGTTTCCGGCGTTCAAATGTGGGCCGAGACCTACGAACGAGCTTTCAGTGCCGAAGCCATCTTCGAAGTGCAGGACGAGCTTGTGCTTCGCATCGTCTCCACGGTCGCGGATCAGCACGGCGTCTTGCCGCACAGCATGAGCAACCTGATCCGAAACAAGCCCGACGACCAGTTGAGTCCTCACGAGGCCGTGCTCCGGGTCTTCAGTTTTCACGAAAGGATGTCCCCGGAAGAGCACGCGAGCGTGCGGGCGCTGCTCGAGCAGGCGGTGCGGAACGCTCCCAGTGACGGTGACTGTTGGGCCATGCTCGCGACGCTTTACGCCGACGAGTATATGTTCGGCTTCAGCGGTGGACCCGATCCACTGGGTCGGGCACAGGAAGCCGCACAGCGGGCCGTCGAACTGGCGCCATCGAGTTCACTGGCCAGCCAGGCCCTGGCCCAGAGTTTGTTCTTCCGCCGGGAGTGGCAGGTGTTCCGTCCGGTTGCCGAGCGAACGGTCGCGCTGAATCGCGCCGACGGCGCCCTCAACGCTTTCATTGGAATGTTGATCGCGCTCGCAGGCGAATGGGAGCGTGGCTGCGCTGTCGTGGACGCCGCTATTCAACTCAATCCGCATCATCCCGGCTGGTACTGGCTCATGTCAGTGTTCAACACCTATCGCAACCGTGACTACCGCGCTTCGGCCGCCGCCGCCTTAAGAATCAACATGCCCGGCTATTTCTGGGGACCTGCCACATCGGCCGCGGCATTGGGACAGCTAGGCGAGCACGCGCGGGCGCAGAAAGCTCTGAAGGAACTGCTCGTCATCCGTCCGGATTTCGGCAGAACCGCTCGCCAGGAATTCGGAAAATGGTTTGACGATGAACTTGCCGAACACTATGTCGAAGGCATACGCAAAGCGGGGCTGCAAGTCGTGGACGGAGTGGAAGCCTCGGATGCGGTGCAAGCGACGGCCTCCGGTGCTGCACGGGCAGACGAAGGCTTTTGGGTCGCGGTGCTGCCATTCAAGTGCATCGGCAACAACGCAGACCTCATGGCGCTGGCCGAAGGGCTGACTGAGGACGTCGTCACCGGCTTGTCGCGCTTCTCCTACCTGCGCGTCATTGCCAGAAGTTCCACATCCCGCTACGCCAACCAGGCAGTGGATATTCGTTCCGCCGGCAACGAACTCGGTGCGCGCTATGTGATAGAAGGCAGCCTGCGCCAGGCAGGGACGAAGCTGCGCCTCGCCGTCCAACTTGTTGACACCGTCTCCGGCGCACATCTCTGGGCCGAGAACTATGAACGCAGGTTCAGCCCGGAGAATCTTTTCGAGCTGCAAGATGACCTCGTTCCTCGCATTGTCTCGACCGCGGCTGATCAGCATGGCGTACTGCCGCGGAGGATCAGCGAAGAGCTGCTCGTCAAGAACGAAGAGGACCTGACACCGCACGAGGCCGTGCTTCGCTCTTTCAGTTTTCTTCAGCGCATCACCCCCATAGAGCACGCGACAGCACGTCGCATTCTGGAGCGCGCCGTGGAGCGCGCCCCGAACCAGGCCGACGCCTGGGCGATGCTGGCCATTATGTACGACACGGAGTTTGCCGACGAATACAATCTCCGGCCCAATCCTCTGGAGCGAGCCATAACTGCGGCACAACGCGCGGTAGATCTGGCGCCCACCCATGCCCTCGGCTACTACGCGCTGGCCTTCACGTACTTTTTCCGCAAAGATAACGCCGGCTTTCGCGCGGCGGTGGAACAGGCCATAAAACTCAATCCCATGGATGGATCGGTCATGGGTCTGCTGGGGCTGCTCGTGCATCACGTCGGCGAGATGGAGCGGGGCACGCAGATGGTCGAAGCGGCCATGCAGCTCAATCCCCACTATCCGCCCGTGTTCCGCGCCCCAGCCTTCCTGAATGCGTATGCTGAGGGCAAATATGCCGAGGCGCTTGAGCTGGCGGTTCGCTTCAACATGCCCGGCTTTTTTCACGCCCACGCCATGCGCGCGGCAGCGCTCGGCCAGCTTGGCCAACGAGAAGCCGCTCAGCAAGCGGTTCAGGAACTGCTGGCCGTACGTCCCGATTTCGCCGTTACGGCGCGCCGCGACTATGGCAAGTGGTGGGACGCCAAAACGGTTGATCACCTGGTCGAAGGCCTGCGCCAAGCCGGGCTGGAGATTCCCGACACCGATTCCAAACCGGCCCCGTCGGATGCTCACGCGGGCTGCTGAGCCGCAATCTTTTCCGGATGCGCCGCCGCATCGAATCCTGGCGAGTTCCCGATCAACGCTGGCAGCTCATAACGAGCATTGCAGCCACTTTTTCGACGAAATTACCGCCCCTCCCGTCGGATTTGAAAATTGGCGATTTCGATACTCTGATTTGGCCCCATTCGATACTTTGATTTGGCCCCACCGAACCGAAAACCGTATACCGTGGACTCTGCTTGGGGCCTCAGGGAGGACTGGTGGACAGGAGAGCTTGAGGTGGAGCTATACGAGCAGATTCGACGGGAGTACGAGCGCCGCTCGCAGGGTCCACTTCCGTCGGTAAGCTGAAATTGAGCGCTTCGAAGCCGGGCGAAGGAATCGCCAGGGGCCCCGTGACAACGCCTACCGAACAAACACCGTCCATGTCTCGTCCTGGTGGTAGAAGCCGTCTTATGCAGCCCCGTGTACTCGGTACGGTGCGAGGCCGACGTCGTTATGACATAAGTTGCCGCCCGGTTTGCGCGTCACCGGGGAGTGGTTTAATCTTGGGTGCGGAAGGCGGCAGAAATGGCGAAAAACAAAACCAAGTCCACCAGTTTAAGCGTGGCAGCATTTATCGATGCCATCCCGGACCCCTCGAGGCGCGCTGACGCCAAGGCGCTCGTCAAGGTGATGCAAAACGCGGCTGGAGAAAAGCCGCGGATGTGGGGACCGTCCATCATCGGCTTCGGCAGCTACCACTACAGGTACGAAAGTGGACGTGAGGGCGATATGCCAGTAATTGCTTTTTCGCCACGCAAGGCCGCGACTGTTCTGTACAACATAACCGGGTCCGGCGACCGCGAGGCGCTGCTCCCAAAGCTAGGCAAGCACACCACCGGGAAGGGTTGCCTCTACATCAGGAAACTCGCTGATGTGGACCAACAAGTGTTAAAGGCCATGGTCGTCAAGTCCGTGGCCGCCATGCGAACGCGGGAGCAGTGAAGCCTCAGCATATTTATCTCTAGACACAAACGCTTTCCGGTATTTCGGTCACCCGTTTGAGAATGCGTCCCTGGCCGACAACCTGCGTGACAAGATCCTCATTTCCCGCTGAGGGCATTCGACGTTTTACGCTGACCGCTCCATGACACGAATCTTCGAAATCAATCTCTCTAGGAACGGCTGCTTAATCTTAATCAATCACTATTCGCTACCGCAGATTACCAGCTTCCCTGTGAGCCGAAATGCGCGAGTGCGAACGACTGAAAGAAGAACTTCTCCGGCTCATGCCGGAGCAAAGTGAGAATCTGCAAAAGCAAACCTTCCTCGGAATTAACGAACAGGATTTGAGCAAGCAAGAGAAGCGTTTCGAACGCATCCGTGAATTGTTGGCCGACGTTCTTGATACCAATGACGCTGCGACTTTTATTTGCCCACACTGTTCATCAGCCGAGCAGCGCGTTCACACGCGAGAGGAAAAAATCGTTGAGAATAACAAAAAGCCGAGTGTGACCTTCCGAGCCGTTTGCGAAAAAATCATCAGGAAGCCCGAGGCAGAAAAGGCTCAAGTCCGTATCCAGGGAGCCGACCGCTCTATCGAGAGATACGCATTGAAAATTCGCTGCGGGACGAAAACCGCGAGAAAGTGCGTCTCAAAGAAGGTGCTGAGCTGGAGGTGACCGTAAAGGGCTGGCCCACAAGCAGCAGTTCTCGACCCCGATTCACGAAGAGGTGATCGAAATAAAGCAGAACGCTCAACAGACGAGATGACATGAAATAAGGTAACTCCCATCGTGCTGCTGCAATCGCCTGCAATGCAATTGACTGCGTGTTATTTTCCGCAGGGCTTGTTGCAGCTCTTCACGCTTGCGACCTTGATTTATCTGCAAATTTAGAAGACCAGGACTTCCGGGAAGTCAGCGAGATCCTTTGTCTATTACGGACTTGTGGCTCGCCATAACTTCCGATCCCTAATGTCGAGGAGAACCTGAGCCAACAAGTCATCCACGATGCGGCCAGACGAGTTCGCCCCCGGATACGGGGACGACCGCGCGCTCCTTATCCGAATCATCGGCTATCAGGATGCGGAGCGGCATATTGAGCCAGGCGCACGCGGTCACTCACAGAAAAGTCAATACAGGCCTTCCTGTATGGGAAAGTTTGGTTCTGGTTCAACGACGATGTATCTGCGTCGCTGAATTATACTTTACCGCGACGGTGCGAAAGACTTGTCGCCATTCTTGGCCGCGCGGGAGAGGGCTTGTGTTACCGGTAAGAATTCTGCTCGTGGACGATCACGACGCTGTGAGGCAAGGGATGAGGGCGTTGTTGTCGTCGCGGTCGGGCTGGATCGTTTGCGGAGAGGCCACTGACGGCCTCGAAGCGGTTGAGAAAGCGAAGCAAATGCGTCCTGACGTTGTCCTCATGGATATTTCCATGCCGCGCATGGATGGACTGGAAGCAACGCGCATTATTCTCAAAGACGATCCCGCGCGCGCGATCATCATCGTCACGCAAAATGACGAGTCGACCTGGCGCCAGCAAGTGGCCTCCGTGGGGGCGAAAGGCTTTGTCAATAAAGCAGAGCTGCACCGGGCATTAGTCCCGACGGTTGAAAAAGTGGTGACGGGCGCGGCTGCATCTGTCCCAGGGACGCATCCTGAACCGAAAGCGGCAGCGCCGGAGGAGCAGGTGCGCGGCGGCGCGTTGGGTGAATTGGTTCGTGAATTTGACTGGTCGAAGACGCCGTTGGGTGCCATTGAAGGATGGCCGCAAAGCTTGCAAACGGTCGTTCGTGTCATGCTGACCTCCCGTTTCGCGATGTGGATGGGCTGGGGGCCTGAACTCACTTTTTTCTACAATGATGCGTATGCTCGAATGACCCTCGGCAAGAAGCACCCCTGGGCACTCGGAAGGCGATCCAGTGAGGTCTGGGCGGAAATCTGGGATGACATAGGTCCGCGAATCCGAAAAGTTCTGCAAAGCGGCGAGGCGACATGGGATGAAGGGTTGCTGTTGTTCCTCGAGCGGAGTGGATATCGGGAAGAGACGTACCACACATTCTCCTACAGTCCCTTGTCGGGGGACGACGGTAAAGTTGTCGGCAATCTCTGCGTAGTCACTGAAGAAACGGACCGCATTATCGGGGAGCGCCGCCTCAGGACGCTCCGGTCACTCGCCACAGAACTCAGCACGACGACTACGGAACGCGATGTGTGCTCGGCTATCGCCCACTCGCTCGGCGAGAACCAACAGGATCTGCCGTTTACCATCACCTATCTGTTCGACCAGGACGGGGACTTTGCCTATCTCGCGTGCACGAGCGGGATACCGGCGGGGCACTCGGCTGCGCCACGGACGATTCGTCTGGACGTCACAAATCAAGCTTGGCCAATCGGCGGGCTTTTGAGTCAAAAGCCTCCCGTCATCGTTGAAAACCTGGCCGAGCGATTTGATTCAATTCCAACCGGGTTCTGGGACAGACCACCGTCGCGAGCTGTGATTGTTCCGATTACAAGTCAAGGTCAAGATGTTCCGGCCGGCGTTCTCGTCGCTGGACTCAATCCCTATCGGCACATGGATGTCACTTATAGCGGGTTCATCGATCTGGTGGCGGGACAGATTGCTGCCAGCATTGCGAATGCTCGCGCATACGATGCCGAGAGAAAAAGGGCTGAGGCTCTAGCCGAGATTGATCGAGAGAAAACGAGGTTCTTTAGTAACGTCAGCCACGAGTTTCGCACTCCGCTGACTTTGATGCTGGGCCCTCTTCAAGATTTGCTGGCAAGAAGCCAGACTCACCTTTCTCCCACAGCCAAAGAACAACTGGAGCTCGCTAATCGGAACGGCGCTCGCCTGCTGCGCCTGGTTAACACATTGCTCGATTTCTCCAGGATCGAAGCAGGACGAGTTCAAGGCGTCTACCAGGCGACCGACCTGGCAACATTCACGGCAGAACTCGCCAGCGTGTTTCGCTCAGCGACGGAACGAGCCGGGTTGAAACTCGTGGTTGATTGCCGTCCTTTAGACGAACTGGCCTACGTCGATCGTGACATGTGGGAGAAAATCGTTCTCAATCTGATTTCCAATGCTTTCAAGTTCACGTTCGAAGGCGAGATTACTGTGAGCCTGGAGCAAGTTGGCCATTCGGCAGAACTCCATGTGCAGGACACCGGTGTCGGAATTCCTGCGACCGAGATCCAGAATTTGTTCGACCGGTTCCATCGTGTTCCGAATACGCGCAGCCGCACTCACGAAGGCAGTGGCATTGGCTTGGCGCTAGTGCACGAACTTGTCAAACTGCATCGCGGTTCGATGCGAGTCGAAAGCGCAGAGGGCCGAGGTAGCACATTCACCGTGAGCATCCCTCTCGGCCAGGACCATCTGGCAACGAGTCAAGTCGGGGGAGATCGGCCTCTGTCTTCAACCGCAACCGGTGCCGCTCCCTTCGTCCAGGAGGCCCTGCGTTGGTTGCCGGATGTGGAGCAGGATGTCACGTCGCTAGATGTTTCTCCCGATTATGAGTTGATGGCAGTTCCTTGCCCGCCTGTTTCGGTCGGCGAGCCCGCCGTCCGCCCCCGCGTCCTCATCGCTGATGACAACGCCGACATGCGGCTGTACCTGGTGCGCTTGCTCTCGGAACGTTTTGACGCAATAGCCGTCGCGAATGGCCGGGCCGCACTCAACGCCATCCGGCAGCGATCGCCCGATCTAATCCTCAGCGATGTAATGATGCCCGAACTCGATGGGTTTGGCTTATTGAGTGAGTTGCGCACAAACCCGCAAACAAGAACGATTCCGATTATTTTGCTTTCGGCCAGAGCCGGGGAAGAATCTCGAGTTGAAGGTCTTGATGCGGGCGCGGACGACTACCTCGTAAAGCCATTCAGCGCACGCGAATTGATCGCGCGGGTACAAACGCACCTCCAACTCGCGCAGGTTCGCCGGGAAGCAAGTCAGGCCATCCGCGACAGTGAAGTCAAACTGCAGCTCTCGTTGAAGGCCTCGGAAATGGGGGTCTTTTACTGGTACCCACGGGAGGATCGCACGGAATCGGACTCGCGAGTCATCGAAATATTTGGTCTTTCTTCGACCGACGATCTGACACTCGCCAAGGCTCTGGCCACCATGATTCATCCTGAGGATCGCGACCGGTATGCCCGGAGCGTGGCGCGATCGCTCGACCCAACCCTCGACGGCAAACTCGAAGAGGAGATTCGCGTCCGCCTCCCGGATGGATCAAGCCATTGGCTTTCAGTCACGGCCCAAATGCAATTTGCGGGAAATCCACCTGCGGCTTACCGCATGGCAGGGCTGATCGGAGACATAACCGATCGCAAGAAGATTGAGGAGGCCCTAAAACAGCGGGCTGCGCAGTATCAAACTCTGCTCAACCAGGCGCCTCTCGGCGTCTATCTGGTGGACGGCGAGCTCCGCATTCGTGACGTGAATCCTACCGCTCTTCGTGTCTTCGGCGACATCTCTAATCTCATCGGCCGCGACTTCGAGGAAGTGATAAGTCTACTCTGGGGCAGGAAATTTGCTAACGAAATCGTCGCGATATTCAGAAACACATTAAGCACCGGCCAGCCGTATCAAACTCCAGAATGGTTCGAGCGCCGGATCGATCGTGATGCCACCGAATACTACGAATGGCGGGTCGATCGAATCCCTTTGCCTGAGGGTGGATTTGGCGTGGTCTGTTATTTCAGAGATATCTCCGATCAGGTGCGGGCTCGGGTTGCGATTTCCCAGTCGGAAGATCGCTTTCGCAAGCTCGCAGAGACCCTCGAATCCGAAGTGCGTAGTCGCACGAGGGAGCTGGAGGAGCGGAACGCCGAAGTGCTCGAGCAGGCTCAAACTGTTCAAGCGCTTTCGCGCAGTCTCATGCATGTTCAAGACGAGGAGCGCCGCCATATTGCAAGGGAACTGCATGACAGCGCCGGGCAGACGCTAACCGTGCTTGGCTTGGTCCTCGCGAAACTCGCTCAGCTCACTGCCGGAAGCGAAGCGGACGTCGCCGCGACCATTGCGGAAGCAGAGACAACTCTCCAGCAACTCACTCAGGAGATACGGACAGCCTCTTATTTATTGCACCCTCCTTTGCTGGATGAGATTGGTATTGTTGCTGCTCTGAAATGGTATGTCGAAGGTCTGGTCGAGCGCTCTGGGTTGAACATCAGCCTAAGTTTGCCCGACAAAGCGCACCGATTTTCCCGAGACGCGGAACTTGTGGTATTTCGTGTAGTCCAGGAATGTCTGACAAACATCCATCGGCATTCGGGCAGCAAAAGCGCCGCCATCAGCGTCATCTTCTCCGAAGAGAGCATTTCCGTCGAAGTTAAGGATTGGGGCAAGGGGATGTCCTCCGGAAAGCTGTCTGAAATCCATTCGAACGCGTCGGGTGTTGGAATTCGCGGCATGAGGGAGCGCGTGCGCCAACTGGGGGGGCAGCTTAACATCGAATCAGGCGGCGGTTCGGGGACAACCGTGTCGGTTTCGTTGCCTGTTGGTCGAACGGTTTCAAGACGGGGAGATAATTACTACGCCGTCGAAGAACCCGAAGAACGATCCGCAGCTGACGATTGAGATGCTGACGTACCTTCTGTTTGGGGGCGAGTTGAATCCGGCATTCGAGGGTCCGGCCCGGAGACATGGGTAACCGAATGTCTGGTCGCTCCAGTCGCAGTTACGCAAACTGTGAATTGTGATCTCCGCCGATTTCAGCCCGGGCTGTTCCAGCACTGGTTGCCAATCCCGTCATTCGAGGTTCCCACCGGCGATTACGTCGCCACAAACGCGTCACCTCGCGGTAAATCAACTGGAGCATGGCCGTCGCATCCACCAACTTCAATCCCTCCCGAGCAACTCATTCCATAACCTCCTCTCGCTGCAGGTCACGAGTGCTCTCGCCGTCCTCTTCAACAAGAACTCCCTGGCCGGGGCCCCGGTTGAACGGGACATTTCCTCTAATGGGTGTCCGAGGGGACATCATCAAAGAGTTTCAACTCGGACGTCGCGGGGGTCTCCACAAGTCGCCGCTTCCCGCGTTACACTTGCTCTGCCCAGTGCACGGAAACCCTATGCGGGAGATTGAGGAACCTGATTGGAAAGTGCTGCGCCGCGTGCATCCGCTCGCGCTCGAACGCTTCTGTGAGCGTGTCCTCGCCGAAATCGACCGCGTCTCGCGCGATGGCGCGACGAGTCACCATGCGCGCTACATCCAAATCTTCAGGATTCTCCAACAACGCGATCAGGAGATGGCGCGTCTCTTCGACAATCCGCGGCGCTCTCATGCACTAACGATGTTGGCCCAGATTCGCTCGCAGGGATTGCTGACGGAGGATGAATTTTCCAGTCTGAGTCCAGAAACGCGCGGTACCATTCAGACGCTGCTCGGTGCAGGATGAACTCCATATGGCTGAGCGGTCTCGCTTTCCGACCTCCACCGTCTTCGATTCGGAATACCTCGTCCCGTGGCTGTCCGCAGAAGGACCAATGGCCTACAGCCCCACCAATCCGCCGGCGAGGGACTACTTTTTCCAGTACAGCTGGATTCTCCCGGGAATCTTCAATCCGCAGGTCAATCTGCGCGAGCATCGCTACTTCGGCGATCGCCTCAAGGACAGCGCGCGCTTCCTTTTCGACTTCTGGGCAAATGCCGGTAGAGATGGAACAGCACTGCAAAGATACTGCCAGTTCGGAATCTTTTCAGACAACGAGTTGAAGACACCGATGGCGGCCTATCATCATGTTCGCGACCATCGCGACACACCCGGTTCCCTGCTCATTCAACATGGTAGTTATCAGTGGGTCTCCCCGGAGGATCAGCCGAGCATCCCGGCCGGAGAGGTCTCGCTGTATCGGGGAATCGGACAGGCCACTCGTTTCCGTTGCTTGCGGTTCCGGCGTGAAGAACTCTCGCCCGCTAACGGGGAAATATGGCGAAAGTACGTGCGCGTACGGGCAGACATGCTGTCGGACTCGGTCCTGTCGTTCAACACGATTCATGACCGCCTCAAGCGCTGCGAGACTGCAGACCTGCGCGACGGGACTTGGGTGGGCGACGAGCTGGCCAAGCAGGCCGGATTAGACATTCAAGCACCAGGCTTCGCCAGGGATCTTGGGCGCGCCGCCCAGGAATCGTATTCGCTCGAACCGGTGATAGGAGTAGTGAAGTTTGGTCCCCATTATGTCGTCGTCAAGACCCCGCTGAGCAACATCCGGTTCACGACGTACTTCGCGGGGCAGTCGGAAGCAAAGATAGTGGATCCGAGCCGGATCTCGGAAGTGAAAGCCGTCGGCTGTGAGGTGGATTTCGCCCCCCCCAATGGAATAGTCACCCTATGACTCCCTATACCGCATTGACGAAACCGAGCGCCAGGCTGACGCTATTCGACACCCTTTCCCGACTCACTTTCACCCGAGCCGCGAAGCTGCTCGGCCCCAAAGGTAGCCGCCTCATCGCCGCAGGTGGCAAATTCGACGTTGACCTGACCACTCAGGTCAAATTCGATCGGGACGTGTTTCGGCTCACTCTGGACGGCGCGGCGGTCACGCTGAATTTGAGTTCGGCCGCCCGCCATCGTCTCGAATGGCGCTGCGACGCGTGCGAGGGGCCGTGTGAGCATGCCGGGGCGGCCTTCTCACTGATTCTCGAAGAGAAGCTCGCGCTCGGACTGGCCGGAGCGCCACCGGCGCGGGTCCCAGCCGAAGGCGTGAGCGAGGAAGGGCTGGTCGCGCAAGCGCTCGCGGAGCGGGAGGAGCGCGCGCGGATCGAGAAAATGCGGCTCACGTCTGTCGACAGTCAGGAGATCTGGACAGACTACACATTGACCAATGCGGCCTCTGGCAAGTCGTACCGGGTCGCTCTGCGAGGGTGGCAGCCGGGACAATCGTACTGCTCGTGCCCGGACTTCCGTAAGAACACGCTCGGCACCTGCAAGCATATCCTTCATGCGCTGGAAAAGGTCCGAAAACGATTCTCAGACTCACAGCGCGATCGACCGTATCGGCGCCGGGACATCAGCGTGCATCTCTCCTATGGGGAGGAGCTGGAATTGCGTATCCTGTTGCCGCCCCACCTCGATGACTTGACCAGTCGCATCGTGCGCCCGATCCGCGATAGGCCGATCACCGATCTCCCGGATCTGCTGAAACGCATCCGTCAACTCGAAGCGCACGACGTCGCCGTGACCGTCTATCCCGACGCGGAGGAGTACGTCCAGACCCGTCTGCTGCTGCAGCGCATCGCGGCAAAGGTCGTCGAGATCCGGCGGAATCCCAAATCTCATCCCCTGCGCACGACGCTGCTGAAGGTGGAGATCCTTCCCTATCAGCTGGACGGTATCGCTTTCGCAGCAAGCGCTGGGCGCGCGATCCTGGCTGATGACATGGGACTCGGGAAGACCCTTCAGGGTATCGGTGTGGCGGAGCTGCTGGCGCGCGAAGCAAACATCCGCAAAGTCCTGGTCATTTGCCCCGCGTCCGTGAAAGCCCAATGGCGTAGTGAGGTTCTCCGCTTCTCAGGGCGCGATTGCCAGATCGTGTTAGGAAGCGCTGCGGAGCGGAGCGGTCAGTACGAGAATGAATGCTTTTTCACCATTTGCAACTACGAGCAGGTATTGCGTGACATTCTCGCCATCGAACGCGCGAGGTGGGATCTGATTGTTCTGGATGAGGGCCAGCGCATCAAGAACTGGGAAGCGAAGACGGCTCAGACTATCAAGAGCCTGCGTTCGCCGTTCGCGCTCGTGCTCTCCGGCACGCCGCTGGAGAATCGGCTCGACGATCTTTTCTCCGTCGTCGAATTCATCGACGACCGACGTCTCGGGCCCGCATTTCGATTCTTCAATCGTCACCGCGTCACCGACGAGAGCGGCAGGATCTTGGGTTACAAGAATCTCAATCTGCTGCGCGAAAGCCTCAAGCCGGTACTGCTGCGCCGGACGCGGCGCGCGGTGATGAAGGATTTGCCCCCACGCACGACGGAAATTGTGCGGATTGCACCCACGGATGAGCAGGCGGGCATCGAACTCGCGCAGATGCAGATTGTGAGCGCCATTGTCCGCAAGTCGTATATCTCGGAGATGGACCTGTTGCGTCTGCAGAAAGCATTGCTGCTCGCACGGATGAATGCGGACAGCACCTTTCTTGTGGACAAGCATGCTCCGGGTTTCTCGAGTAAGCTGGAGCGGCTGCAAGAGCTGTTGGAAGAGCTGGCCGCGGAGGACGATCGCAAGATCGTGCTCTTCTCCGAATGGACGACGATGCTGACTTTGATCGAGCGCCAGATCACGCGGCTCAAGCTCGATTCCGTAAGGTTGGACGGATCCGTTCCGCAGAAGAAGCGGCAACAGCTGGTGGACCAGTTTCAGCGCGATCCGAGCTGTCGCGTGTTCCTCACCACCAACGCGGGCTCGACGGGGCTCAACCTCCAGGCGGCAAATACCGTCATCAATGTCGATCTGCCGTGGAATCCGGCCGTTCTCGAGCAGCGCATCGCCCGCGCGCACCGGATGGGACAGAAGAACCCGGTGCAGGTCTATTTGCTCGTGACGGAAGGGACGATTGAGGAGAAGCTGCTGGCAACGCTCTCCGCCAAACATGACCTGGCACTCGCCGCGCTGGATATGGAATCGAGTGTGCGGGAGGTTGCACTCGCATCCGGCATCGAAGAGCTGAAGCAGCGCCTCGAGGTGCTGCTCGGCGCCAGGGTAAACGCCCCGGTAGACGAGACGGAAAAGCAGCGCCATCAGCAAGAGGCAGAGCGCCTCGCTCGCCGTTCGCGTGTCGCAGAGGCCGGAGGCCAACTCGTCGCCGCCGCATTCGCATTCCTCGGCGAAATGATCCCCCAGCGTCAGCCAACGAACGGTGCAGAGCAAAAGGCAAGCGAGTTCCAAGCTCGTCTCACCGAGTGTTTGGAGCGCGACGAGCAGGGCCGCCCGCGACTCACCGTCACACTGCCAAACGAGGCAGCGCTCCAGAGTCTTGCCAGGTCACTTGCCGCCCTGTTCACCGTTACCGGGACCTGATCTTCGTACTGTGTACTGTCGCCAAACCCTTGACGATGGAAGCTTCGCTCGGATAGGTGAGTCGGCCAACGTCACACCTGGTGCAAGAAGCAACTCACAGCTTTTCCAAACTGCGAAGCGATTCCGGACGATTGAGTCCGCTATTGGGGCCCCAACGAGAATTTCGTTCTCGTTGAGACTGAATCAAGCAGCAAGCTTCAATCCGACCGCAGGGACCAATGCATCCAGGGCAGCGGTGACAGACTGATAGAGTCTGTCGAGTGGATGCAGCCGATCGGCAGTCATGATTCGGTCTCCTGGATAGGGATGAAGAAGCCCGGCCGTGAGCGGTGCGTAGATCTTGTCGAAGAGAGAAACTGCAGAGCGATATCCGTTGGGCAGGAGCCGACAGCGACAAGACTGGCGGCCTTTTCCACCAGACCTTTGGCGCGCAGCTTCCTATGCACGACCAACCCAGAAAAAACAGACACTTACAACGACAACAGCCGGCGGAGCATTGCAGCTCAGAGCGGAAGACCCTCGGTCGACGTCCCGAACCCGATCTGGCAGCACCGAAGCGTGGCCAAAGTCTCGCAGAGAATCCCACCCAGGGCCGCATTCTGTGCATAAGTTCAGGCACCACAAATGCGCGAGACTTCATCGACTCCTCGATATGGATGTGCATCCAGGGTTGATCGTCTGGCGCGAGAGTGGATTGAGTCGAGACGAACTGTGGAGGCGAATCCAGCCTGTGCTCGAGCATGGGAAGAATTCGGGAAATAAAGACTTCTTGCTCAATAGATGGGATGAGAAAGTCGATCCCCGATCACGGATGGCGTTAAGCTACCAATGATTGGCGCACTGTAGGGTGCGATCAAAACGGCTAAGGAGATCGACCTTCTCATTCCATCCAGCGTTTCTCGTTATCTAATCTGGTGAAATTTCCTACAAGCCGACTTTGGCCCGCAGGCCTTCCATTGTTCAACTTTCAAAGTGCGCTTGCGGAAAGTCTTACGGTCCGGGAGTAGTCCTGGTCGGTATCGGATTGCAAATCAAGACACATTCAACGCGGCCGGAGTTTCATCGACAATTTCCTGACCCGGGCCATGAAGATAGTCACTCCTTGGGTCATTCGCCGCGACGACTGGCCGACCGGGCGGTTTGGTCTCCTGGCTCTTCTCCACCCCGCTCGGAACGGGAAACGCCCATCCATCGCCGCGAATTTTGCCCAACCCGCGACCGTTCGGCGATTGGCAGGGGCAAGAATGGGCCTCGACGGGACGATGTGATTTAATGGGCCGGCGTGGATATTCCGCCTGCCAACATCACTCAAACAGAATCTTCGGGGACAAGAGATCGCACCGCATCGGTGGCGAAGGGGATTGCTCCCGAGACGGAACTCGGGCCAGAGAGCCGACTCTTGTCCGAAATGCTCGGCGAAGAGCTTTGGCGAGTGTCTGGTGCAGAGCTGGTCGAGGTAAGCAAGGCCGAGTTTGCCGGGGCCCTTGAAACGATAGGAGCCAGGGACAATTTCGGTCTCGATCCAGAGAGGCGGGCCAATGAGCGGCAGCGGGAAACTTTCTGGCGGGCTCTGCACCTGGAGGAGCTTGCCATCGCGCGCGGATGCGCGCTGGGGCGGGAGTCCGCATGGCGGCGCTTTCTTGCACAATATCAGGAACAGCTGACCAGAGCTGCGGTGGAGATGACAGGATCGGCGGCGTTGGGCGAAGAGTTGGCCAGTGCGCTTTATTCAGAGTTGTTCGGGCTGACGGAGCGCGAAGGCCGCCGCTGGTCTCCGCTACTTCGATACTCGGGGCGAGGATCCTTGATGGGTTGGCTGCGTGCGGTCCTGGCGCAGCGCCGCGTGAATCAGTACCGGAAGCTCGGCCGGGAAACTGCGCTAGGTGAGATCGAACCAGCGGCAGCAGTTTCTGAGCAGCTTGAGCTTGAACGATTAGAAGATTTGCGGGTGGCTATAAAGATGACGCTGAGCGAGGCTTCCGCGGAAGAACGCTTTCTGCTCTCGGCCTACTACCTGGACCAGCATACACTGCATGAGATGAGCCGCGTGCTCCGGGTTCATGAAGCGACGGTTAGCCGCAAACTGAAGCGTGCAACCGAGCGTCTGCGCAAACGGCTTCTGCGGACCCTTAGGGCGCGGGGCCTGAGCCGGCGTGGGGCAGAAGAAGCGCTGGGGACCGACCCGAGGGATGTGGACCTCAATCTCGGTAAGTTGCTGCAAAAATCGGAGGGCGACTCGATCCCCGATAAGGAAGGCCAGGTTTGAACCGGAATCTCCAACCCGGGATACATCCCGACGCTGACAAGCTCAGTGTGTTCATCGAGGGTGCGGCCACGGCGCGGGAACAGGAGTGGATGCTCGGGCACCTGGCCGAATGCGCGGAGTGCCGGAAGGCTGTGTTTCTCATGCAACCGCATGAGGAGATCGAACGAGCGACGGCAACGCCGGTGAGAGGATGGGTCTGGCGGCGGCTCGTGCCAATAGGGCTGCCGGCGGCGGCGATTGCCTGCGGACTGATAGCCTTCTTTATCTATCTTCGGCCACATGGCTCCGGTGCTCCGAACCCGCAACAGATTGCAAGCGTAAGGCAGCCAGAGATCGAGCATCCTCGAACGACGATTGCTCCGGCCATCAACTCGGAACGGGTTGCGCAATCCGGAGGACCACAGGGCAGCTTCGCGCCAGGCGCGGCGGCGACCGACGTCTCCCGGCGAAAGAACCTCGTCGCCGGTGGCTCGAATTTGCCCGCACTAAAGAAGAGCGATCGAGCGACCGCAACCCTCGCCGCTTCCGAGACATCGGCGGGACCTCCTTCCGGGTCGGTTCGAGCTGCCGATGCGGCGAGAGTGCCGAGCAGCAATGGTACCGTGAACGCATCCGAATTGCCGTTCCATGGCCGGAATGTCACGAATGACGAGCAACTCTCGACGCCAGCAGACACAAAGGGAGTGGCATCGCAAAACAGCTTAGTCATGAAAAAAGACCTGCCTGCATTGCAGATTCACCGCGCGAGTGGCCAAGTCGAGACGCTCGCAGGGGTTTCCGGCCGCATTACGGACCGGAGCGGCGCCATCATCTCGGGGGCGACGGTAACTCTGCGCGATGCGGCCGGCAAGGCGCGGGAGACGACGACCGGCGCCGATGGCAGCTTCCATCTGACAGGCCTGCCGGCTGGACCGTACGAGCTGATGGCGACGGCAAGAGGCTTCAGCACAAGCAAACAGTCGCTCGACTTGAAACCCAGTGAACTCGCAATGCTGCAGCCGAAGCTTGACGTGGGAGCGGCGTCAGAACAGGTTACAGTGGAGGTGGAGAACGGCGCACAAACGGTTGAAACTGAATCGGCCGGCTTGGGAGGCCAAGTCACAGCAGAAATGTCCAGCGCGGGCCGGGCCATCCCGATGCCGTCCGGCCTGATGGTTCCGGCGACGGTGTCGCATGGCAAGAAGTTTCTTTCTCTTGACGGCACGGGCAATCTCTTCCTGAGCCGCAACGGAGGTAAGAAGTGGAAAAAGGTCAATCCGCAATGGGCGGGCATGGCAGTCCGAATCGAGTTGACGCCAGCCTATACGAGTGAAGCTTCGCCGAAGGCTAAGAACGAGACTTCGGCTCCGGCGAGCGAGGGGGCGGTCTTCCAGTTAACGACGGACACCGGCGCGGTTTGGAACAGTAAAGACGGGGCGCACTGGTACCAGCGGTAACTTCTCAAAATTCCTCAAAAATATTCTGCAAAACCTCCAATCAGGCGCGAACTCCGATTGAACAAAGAGCGCGGCGCGGCTTTCCGCCGCTTGCCGCGAGGGAGACGCGTCATGCCTCGTCCGTTTCTGGCTCCCGCAGTATTGGCGCTGCTACTTGCAGCGACCTTTGGCAACGCGGAGTCGACAACCATCTCCGCTGTCTATTTCCACAATAGTCTTTCTTTTTCAGTGCCCTATCAGGCCGCGCACGGCGGCGAGGCGGAGCTCACACTGGAGCTGCTCGACCCGGAGGATCGCGCCCTCGAACGAGTGAAGCACCGTAAGCGCGTGACTGAAGGGAACGCGGTCTGGAATGCGAGGATGGCGCTCCGTGAGCCGATGACGTTGGACGAACTCGTCTGGCAGCGCCTGCGTTATACGCTGCGCTACACCAACCAGTCAGCGCCCGATATCGAGGAGATCCACTCCTTGTCCGAGATTCTCGAACGGCCGCTGCTGCGCGTTCTCGGGCAGCGATCGTATACCGCCGGAGCGCCAGCGGCCATACGGATCATCGTTTCGAGCTCAAGCGCTCAACAGACGACGGCCATAGTCAGACGAGGAACGGTGAGGATTGAACTGCTCGATCCCAACCATGGACCCAAGCTGCTCTTCAGCGGAGTCCTTGACCGCCGGGGATCCTCCGAAGCAGATTTCCACTTTCCCGAAGGGCTGACCGGCAGCTTCCCGGTGCGGTTCTCGGCCGATACGTCTTTAGGTCGCGTCGAAATGACAGAGACTGTCGAGCTTGAAGACAAGGTCTCTTTGCTCTTGACGAGCGAGAAGCCGATCTATCAGCCTTCGCAGACCCTTCATTTGCGCGCACTGGCATTGAACCGCGCTGATCGAAATGCCGCGGGTGGGCGGGCACTGACCTTCGAAGTGGAAGATCCGCGCGGAAACAAAGTATTCCGCAAAGAGACGGCGACGGATAGTTTTGGCGTGGCGTCAGCGGAGTTTACGCTGGCCGACGAAGTGAATCTCGGAGCGTATCACGTCCGCGCAAGGACGGGTGAGGCGAGCACGAGCGTCGCCGAGCTAACAGTCAACGTACAGGAGTACGTATTGCCGAAGTTCCGCGTGGCGATCGAGTTTGACTCGAAAAACGGTAAGCAAAAGCGCGATTACCGGCCCGGCGATCACGTTATCGGCTCCGTGAAAGCTAACTACTTCTTCGGTAAACCGGTCGACAATGCATCAGTCACGATCAAGGCTTCGGCCATGGATGCGGAGCTTTTCGACGCGGCATCGGCGAACGGCCGCACGGATCGCGAAGGCACTTATCGCTTCGATCTCGTGTTGCCGCAATTCTTTGCCGGCAATGGAAAGCGCCATGGTGTGGCGTCGGTCGTGGTGGAGGCCAGGGTGAAAGATGCAGCGGATCACGCGGAGACGCGCGGCGAGCCGATTACCGTAAGCCAGACATCGCTACTGATTACGGCGGTTCCCGAAGGCGGCAAGCTGGTGCGGGGGCTTGAAAATGAGGTCTTTGTTCTGGCGTCGTATCCCGACGGCACGCCGGCCAAAGCCGACCTCGAAGTACACACTGGCGCTGCCCGGCAGAAAGTAAACACGGATGAGGCTGGCATCGCCACAATTCAGATTCCAGGAAACGACGCGAACAGCGTTCTGCGCATCGACGCCGATGACCGGAAAGGCAGTCGCGCCTCGGAGACCGTAACCCTGGAAACGCGCTCGGGAGAGGATCAGGTGCTGTTGCGCACCGCTCACGCCGTCGTCAAGCCCGGCGATCGTATGGCGATTGCGGTGCTCTCGACACGGCGCAGCGGAGCGGCCTACATCGACCTCGTGCACGATGGGCAGACGATTCTGACGCGCGATGTGGATCTCGAAAACGGCCGCGCGGAGATGAATTTGATCGCCGGTCCGGAGATGAGCGGGACACTGATGATTAATGCCTATGTGATTGGCCAGGATGGCCGGCAGGCGGAGGACCAAAGGCTGGTGTTTGTGGAGCCCGCTGACGAATTGCATATCGAAGCCGTGGCGGATGCGAGGAGTTATCTGCCCGGCGCCGAAGCGAGTGTGCACTTCCACGTGACCAATCAAAAGGGCGAAGGCGTCAGCGCTGCGCTGGGACTGGAGGTTGTCGATCAGGCGGTCTTCGCGCTCGCGGAGAAACAGCCGGGATTCGCAAAGGTCTTCTTCTATCTGGAGCAAGAGCTGATGAAGCCTCACTACGAAATTCATTCCCTGTCTTCAAACGAGATTGTCGATCCGGCGGGAGACGAGTCCACCGGGTCGCACGAGCGCGCCGCACGAGTGCTCTTCGCAGCCGCGGAAACGGTCGCTGCACACCCGCTCGACAGCGAGTCTGGGCGCGCGCTGCCCGAGACGAAAAAGGCCGATTACATGGCGCGGTACCAGAATGCGCTTCTTGACTACGTCCGGGAGCTTGCCGCAAAGATAACCGACCTCGACCGCAAACAGGATGCGGTCGTGGCATTTAAAGAACTGAAAGGTTCAGACGGCCGCCCGCCACGCGACGCATGGGGCACCGAGCTGCGTCTGGCTCCTGGCGCGTGGTGGAATGGGAAGCACCGTTTGTATCGTCTGACCAGCGCGGGTCCTGACCGCATGTTTAATACTGCGGACGACCTTGTGGTGTGGCTGGAGCCTGAAACCGCCTGGGTATCGACCGAGCCGCAGTCGAACCCGTGGATGTCGCCGGAAAGCACGATCACCATGCGGATGGAGCCGCGAGTCGGTCCCGACAATGGTCTTAGCGAAATCGACGGCACGGTCACAGATAGGACGGGCGCAGTGGTTTCGCGCGCGCGGGTTCAAATCCAGAGCATCCGGGACAAGAGCATCCGAAATATCGACACCGACGCGGCAGGCAAGTTTTGCCTTGCGGCATTGCCTCCAGGGCGATACAGAGTGCAAGTCGAGGCCAGTGGATTTAGAACCGGCGTTCGAATGATCTCCCTCTCAGCCCGTGATCGCGGGGTTCTTTCTGCCACGCTGGAGGTCGGCCGCGTCGGTCAAGTAGTGGAGGTGACAGCGGGAGCGGTCCAGGAAGTCAAGACGCAAGCAATTGCCGGGGAGCGCATACTCGCAATGCCGTTGAACGGACGTAACGAGGCGGGATCTTTGACCGTCGCCCGGGGCGACAAGAAAATGAAAGACGTGCTGAAGGCGAACGGAGAGTCGGGGGCCGCCGCCGCCCCGGGCGGTCATATCCGGAGCTACTTCCCCGAGGCGCTCTACATCAATCCCGAGATACTTACCAATGGCGATGGCAAGGCGAGCATTACGATCCCTTTGGCCGATTCAATTACGACCTGGCGCATGGCAATCCTGGCTTCAACGCAGGCGGGCGCGCTCGGAACCGGATCTTCGGAGCTGAAGGTCTTCCAGGATTTCTTTGTGGACCTCGATCTTCCCGTGACCCTGACGCAAGGAGACATAGTCTCTATCCCTGTGGCCGTGTACAACTATGCCGGCCAGGGCGGCGACGTGGATTTGAAACTGGAATCCGAGCATTGGTTCTCGCTGGAAAGTGCGGATCAGCAGACCATCTCCGTCGGAGCGGGGCAGGTAGGCGCCGCCCACTTCACCATCGCAGCGACAAGGATGGGCAGGTTCAAACTGACGCTCAGGGGCCGTATGCACGGCGGGTCGGAGCGCGAAGACACGGTGGTGCGCGAGATCGAGGTTGTGCCCAATGGGGAGGCCAAAGAGATCGTTTTCAGCAGCCGGCTGGATTCGGAGGTGCGCGAGACCGTGCGCTTCCCTGAATCTTCCATTCCAGATGCGAGCAAAATTTTCGTCCGGCTTTATCCCGGGCCACTGAGCCAGGTGATCGAGGGGATGGACAGTATTCTGCGCATGCCCTTCGGCTGCTTCGAGCAGACCTCTTCGGCCACTTATCCGAACGTGCTGGCGCTCGATTACATGAAACGGACCAAGAAGCTGACGCCGGAAATTCACGCGAAAGCAGAAGGGTTCGTCGCAACCGGCTATCAGCGGCTCCTGACCTTCGAAGTTCCGGGAGGTGGATTCTCGTGGTTCGGGAATGCTCCCGCCAACAAGATTCTCACCTCATACGGACTGATGGAATTCCACGACATGGCGAACGTTTACGATATCGACCCGCTGGTGATTGCGCGCACTCGCGACTGGCTCGTCCGGCAGCAGCAGCCGGATGGAAGCTGGGAGCCCGACACACAGTTCATCAACGAAGGCGCGACCAACCGCTTCAATGCCGATCTTGTGCGCATCACAGCTTACATCGCGTGGGCGCTCGAGTCGGCGGATTACAGAGGAGAGACGATTGCGAGGGCCACGCAGTTTATCGAGAAACATCTCGACGGCAAGATGGATGCGTACACGCTGGCTGTGGTTGCGAACTTCGCCGTAGAGAGTGGCAAGAACTCGGAACTGACGCGCCGGGCCCTCGAACTGCTGAAGGACTCAGCATCGCGGAAGGACGAATTCGTGTGGTGGTCGGCAGACGAAACCAGCGTCTACGCGACCGGCGACAGCGCGGCCGTCGAGACAACCGGGCTCGCGCTGCAGGCGTTCCTTAAAGCTGGCGGATACTCTGATGTCGTTCGAAAGTCGCTCGCCTGGATTGCCTCAAAAAAGAATGGGAGCGGTAATTGGGGTTCTACGCAAGCGACGATCATGGCATTACGCGCTCTTCTGAGGGCCTCCGAACAAAGCGGAAGTGACGCCCAAGGAAAGGCGGAGGTTCTACTCAATGGGAAAGAAGTCGCAAGTGTCGAGATCAACAGGAAGAACAATGATCTGTTGCACCAGTTCGTCCTGCCACAGAGGAACATGGATCGCGACAACCAAGTTGAGATACGTTTTTCCGGGGAAGGTGGATTGGCCTATCAGATCGCCGGCCGCTACTTTGTTCCCTGGCGGGAAGCGACAACGTCTGAGCCACTGGCAATCGAGGTGAGGTATGATCGCACGCGGCTGGCCCAGGACGAGATTGTGAGAGGAACTGCGACAATCCACAATAACCTGAATAAGACTGCCAAAATGGTGATGGTGGATTTGGGGATTCCGCCGGGATTCGAATTGCTGAGCGAGGACTTGCAGAAGATGTTGGAGAGAACCGTTGCCTCAAAAAGCAGTCGGCTCGAAAAATTCAATATGACGGCAACCCAGGCAATCTTATATTTTGATTCAATCGCGCCGCGCGATTCGTTCGAAGTGCACTACCGTTTGCGCGCAAAGTACCCGATCCATGCGCAGGGATTCTCCTCTCGCGTGTACGAGTACTACGATCCGAACGTCAATGCGACAGCAAGGCCTGTGCAGTTTGAAGTAAGAGGACGCTGACCAAGTCACAGCCGGGAATGCAGGTTACGGGATTGGAAGCGAAGTCGAACAACAAATTCTGACTTCGCCATGAAACCGGATCGTCCAGCTGCGTCACCTGATCCTCGATTCAGCCCTGGGCATTGGAGAACCGTGGTTGTGGTTGGTCGTCGCTGCGGAAATTGGGCAGAAACGCCAGGAAGTGCTGTATTGGATGCGCCCCACGGTATGTCGGCGGATAGGTTCGGGAAATCGGATTGGCGCGTCCGATAGGTTGTTTGAAGGAAGCCGCCCGCGGGTGGGGAAACCAGGCAATTTGAATCGACTGTGGTCTCAAAAGCCTTGCCAGACAGGGAGTGTCGCCGAAATCCCCTTATTGATGCTCGTCAATATATGACTTCCGGTGCAACCATGTGCTTCATCCTACCTCGACGCCATCGGTTCTTCGACCACGTGGGATGCTGTGACTGGAGTAATTAAGATGTTGCTATCTGGATGTGTTCCCATCTAAAGCCAACTCTATAATTCCGCTGTGACGAGACCATCGAAAGGCACCCAGGTCTTTCCCCTTGTTTTTGGTCTGATTTTTATTGCCTTCGGGCTCGCTTTTGCAAGCGATTTTCTCTTCGTCGCTACCAGCCACTTCCAGGGGAACCGCCGGGTGGGGATGCTGATCAGCGCGATCTTCGCTCTGATCGGCGGCGCGGTGATTGGCGCCGGAATTTATGGCAATCGCAAATTAAAGGAACTAGCAGCGGTCGTGGCGTCCAATCCCCAATCTCCTTGGCTATGGCGGAAGGACTGGGCGGTGAGCCGGGCGGAAAGCAAGAATCGCAACACCGCCTTCGGCCTTTGGGCGGCGGCGGTTTTTGTGAACGGGATAGTGTTCCCAATCGCGGCCTCAGTCGTGCCTCACCTCTTGCGGACCTCCGACCCGAAAGCATTCTTCCCGCTTGCGTTCTGCGTGGTTGGAGTCACTCTGGCGGGCGCGGCCATAAGGGCCAGCATCCGGCGAAAGCGCTTTGGCCAAACCTATTTCGAGTTCGACTCTCTGCCCTTCTCGCCCGGTCGCACACTGAAGGGCACGATTCACCTGCGCTTCCACACCCGTGCCAGACATGGCATCGGCCTGAGTCTTTCCTGTGTGCGCCGAGTCGTCACGGGCGGGGGTAAAAATCGTTCCACCCTCCAGAGCGTTCTCTGGCAAGCTGACAAGAATGTGCCGCAGGCATCGGTCGCACCGGGACTCATGGGTGACACCGTGATCCCGGTGGAATTCAGTATCCCGAGCGACGCCTGCGAGTCGAATCACGACGATCTGAGCGATCAGGTCCTCTGGCTCCTGCACGCCCAGGCCGACGTCCCCGGCGTGAATTATTCCGATGATTTCGAGGTCCCTGTTTTCCGCCTGACGCCATCGTCGGCGCCAGCCACAGAACCGAGGCCAGTCTTTCTGAGCGACGCGCAGGGCACAACCGCTCCCCCAGCCTTCCAATCCGATGCCTCCGACGTGGCCGCTCCCCAGAATCCGAAGGTTGTAGTCTCGGCCGGGATGGACGGCAGCACCGAATTCTATTTCCCGGCGTTTCGCAACCCGTTCCAGACCCTGGTTTTGATCTTCTTCACCGCCGTATGGACGGCCATCGTCTACTTCCTCGCACATTCCAAAGCTCCATTGTTCTTCACCGTGGTGTTGGGACTGTTTGAGATCCCGCTGATCTACGGACTTATTTGCGCGACGCTGGTCTCATTCCGCATCCAGGCGGGCAATGGCAGGATCGTCCGCCGTCGGGCTCTGTTCGGCATCGGAGGGGCTCGTGAATTTGGCTTCTCCGACATTGCTCAGATATTGCCCGTCACCAAGGCGCAACAACCAGGCACACCGGCTTCTTACTCTCTTCGCTTGCAGATGAGGAATGGAGAGAATGCGACGCTCGTCGACACGATCGATAACCGTCAGGAGGCTCGCTGGGTCGCTGCCCAACTGGAGAAGCTGGCCGGCCTGAAACTTGACACACACGTCGCTGTCGACACTGTTCTCGGGAGCTACGGTCCGCCGCCGCAACGGGGACAAGCGGCATCAAGATCTCTCCCCGCGTTTCGCCGCAGTAGTCCGGCCGCTATCGCGGTGGTGAGCGCATTCTTCCTCGCCTGGACGGGTTTCGTCGGCTACCGTTTTCTCTTCCGGGATTATGGCAAGCCGACGCGAGTATCCAGGGTCCTGACACCGGCCAAATCCTCCCCGCACCAGTTGGCTCGCTCGCCGCTCAGAGACCTCGATCTGCAACATCTACAAACGCTCCCCGAACAGGCGCAGGCGGAAGAATTGCTGGGCCGGGCAATTCAGCACGACACTCGCGCTCTCGACCTGTTCGAGGAGAATATTGGATTCTGGCACGGTCTCCAGCGCACCGCTAACATGAACGAACTGGAGAGGCGCTCTCAATTCTCCACCGACCTGCGCGTTCGCCACGCCAATGCAGATCTGAACCTGGCAATCGATGGAGTGCCGAAAACGGACGCCTCCGTGGACGCCCTCATCACGCAGGCGCAAGCCGACCCCGCGCATCGCGCCTACAGCGTGTACGTGATGGGAATGTTGGCCGGCCGCGGCGTGGGCTACGATCGCATTTATCCCGTCCTGGTAGACTACGCCAGGAATGACCCCAACCCGCAGGTGCGCCAGTGGGCCGTCGAAGGCATGCGCTACCTCGGCACCGATGAAGCTCTGGAACAACTCTTCGATTCCTTTACGCACGACCCATCCGACGCGGTCCGCAATCGCGCGGGCTGCAACGTGTCCGACTGCGGCAACTTCATGCGCAAACAGCGCCTGCGAATGGTGCCCAGACTGATAGACCTAGCCGCAGATCCCCAAATTACCCCGCAAATGCGCAACTGGACGTTCCTCGCGTTGCATGAAGTCACTGACGCAGCTCTACCTGGCGATGCCTCGGCTTGGCGAGACTGGTATGCCCAACACGGGGGCGAAAAGATGACCGAGTTCGAACAGTTGGATTGGTGGAGAGTTCGCGGCGATCAGTAGCATGTCATTGGGCAACCTGGAAATTATTCCCTTGCCGGCCCGGTTGGCTTCTGGGAAATGATGCGCGATGTTGGATAAGTTGCGTCGCCAAGACTCCGTGACGGGAGCGCCTAGAACCTTTCAGGCGCTGTCGGTCGCGACCGAAATTCCAAGTCGATCATTCACGGCATCTTGAACCTTCTGTTTGCTGCCGATATACCGTTCCGTTTCTTTTACACCTTGCGATTCCTTAACCAAGTACTCCGCCAGGACCGCGTCCACCACCTGCTCAAGGAATTTGTCGTCGACGGGCTGCCTCGTGATCAGCTTGCAAAGACCGGCGCAACAACGAGTTCCACGGGCATCTGGGGGTCGATTCCGGCTCGAAATTCAACTCGTTCCGCAGCCCGTTCCGCCATCCGACGCGAAGCCCCGTAACGGATCCCGATGACTTGTGCGCGATAGGCTGCCAGAGCGGCGTCATCCTTGACAGCGGCCATCGTCCGGGCCACGGTATCGCCGAGCGGCGACTTAAGGTATCCGTCCATGAGACGGCCAAAGGCGATCAGATCACCGCGGAACGAACCGGTATCAGTTACGGGGAGTACCAGGAGCTCGCCGGAACCCGCTAGGTACGGGTTCCGGCCTTTCGCATCGCGCGATTTCTTCTACAAAGCCAGGTACTGATGGATGAAGGCGATGGCCATGCTGCCCTCGCCCACTCCGCTCGAAACTCGTTTGATGGAGTTATGGCGCACGTCACCGGCCGAGAACACGCCCGGGAGGCTGGTCTCCAACGGAAACGGGTGACGATCGAGTTCCCAGGTGGTGAGGTCGCGCCCGGTGCAGATATAGCCGCGTGGATCCCGCTCCAAATCGCCTGGTAACCATGACGTGCTGGCATCAGCGCCGATCATCACAAACAAAGCATTGGCTTCATAGCAGTAAAGATTCTCCATTTCAATCGGTGCCTTTACACATACCTCAATTCGTTCCAAAACATTTTCGCCTTCAGCAGAAATAACCTGGGCATGAGGAAGCACCTTGATGTTGGCCTTCGCTGCAATCTGATCAATCAGGTATTGCGACATGCTGAGTTTCAGCCCTTCGCCCCGTACCAATATCTTTACCTCAGCCGCATAGCTCGACAAAAAGATGGCAGCTTGTCCTGCTGAATTGCCGCCTCCTACGATGAAGACCTTCTTCCCGATCACATTTGCCGCCTCCTGCCGGGCCGCTCCGTAAAATATGCCGCGTCCCAACAGGCGATCTTCACCCCTCGCCTGCAGCCGACGCCAGTCGACGCCTGTGGCTAACACCACAGCCCGGGCGGAAACCGACTGCCCTCCGTCCAACTCGCACAAATAGCCTTCACTCGAGGGAGTAAGCTTTTCAACCGAACGCGTCAGCGCAACTTCCGCGCCGAATTGGGTCGCCTGCTTGAACCCGCGCCCGGTCAGGTCTTCCCCTGAAATCCCCTCAGGAAATCCCAGATAATTTTCGATACGGGATGATGTACCGGCTTGCCCGCCGGCAGCACAGCGCTCGACAATCAGGACCCTTAATCCTTCAGAACTCCCATAAACGCCGGCGGCCATGCCGGCCGGTCCAGCCCCCACAACCACCACGTCATAGCTGTCGCGATTGGGCTTGGTCTGCAGTCGCAAGGCACCCGCCACCTGCCTCGTCGTCGTCGGCTCAATGAAAAGTTGTCCGTCAACACTCAGGGCCGGGCAATCGGGGTCGTCGGAGACGCCGGCAGGCACCCGTTCCGGATAGAAATCACGATCAACCCACTCGTAAGGAATACGGTTCGCTGAAAGAAATGCGCGGATGTCATGGCAGTCCGCATCCCTGTTGCGGCCGAAGATGAGCACGCGCGATGTTGGTAAGGACAGGGAACGTTGCTGGATCAGCAAAAGCCTTTCACCGAGAGTGTCCAGAAGAATGGTGCGGGCCTCTTTTGAGTCTCGAATCAAGTGATGAAACTGCTGCTTGTCCAGGCGCGCGATGCGGCACGAGGTTTGGGCTCGCAATGAGCCGAAGGTCGGAGTGCCCATCAGAAGAGGCACTTCACCCAGGAACTCGCCCGGCTTGAGTTCGTACTCCGGAAACTCGGTCTGCCTTCCGTGAACATCCAGAACCATCCGCAGACGGCCTTCCAACAGCACATAGAACCAGGCGGGTGCGCCCTCCCGAAAGAGCCATTCTCCTGGCTCGAGTCGCACATCGGCGATAGTCTCGGCCAAACGAGCGCGTTCGGCTTCGTCGAGACAGGCAAAGATGTCGGCTTGCCGCAATTCTTCCGGAGTAAACATGAACGCCGCCTCAAATCGGCATAGATAATCGTGGAGCTTTTGTACCACAGAACGCTATCCATGAGACCCGCGCCGAGGAACGCAGAGACCCTTGCGCCCCACGAAGGTAGTCGGTATGGGGCCCGCTATGCAGCCTGGATGAAGCGACAGATAGAGCGATAGAGCGACATGGCTCGATATCGGAAAGGATTGACCCAACACTGTTGGCCCTTGGTATTACTACCGACGAACAGCTTGTCTTTACATATCCCGCTCGGCAAGTGACAAATCGCCAATGCACTCAGCGACAACTGAGTTCATGGTAAGTCGCGATCGGTCGGCTATGCGGACGAACGACCCCAACCAACTTGCAAGCTTCGCAGAACCCGGTCGCCACTATCGCGGCACCCTGGCGCTGGCGCTGGACGATGCGAGCGCGCAGGGCGAGCAGCGAGCGCGCGCTGCTTCAAGGCGGGCATGTGATGCCCGGTCAAATAACGAATGATAAAGGACGTTGTCATTCAGAAATCCGCATCCGGGGATTGTTGAATGGAAGAAATGCTCTTCGACGTTCGAACCGATACCTTCTAAACTCCAGAACCTCATCGTAGGTCGTGGCTGAAACATCCAGTATCCGCGAGCTCAGCCGCGCGCCGTTTCCGGGGGTCTTGCTCCGGTGCCGCACGCACAACTCCGACCAACGTTTTCTCTCACCGCTTTGCAATCTACAAGCGCGAGCGTATGCGGAAGGAATATCTATCCGCCAGCGTACATCGCACCGTACAGGATTGACCCTATTGCCAACGGCGGACATCGGTCTATGCTTGATGAATTCCGATCAGGATAAAGATGCCCAGGCACGTTCTCCAAACGGCACAAGCGGTTCACACCGACTGCGAAGCGAATTTTGCAATCAACCTCTCATCCTCAGGAATTGCTGCTTAGTCAATGGGCATTCGCTATCGCACGTTATTGGCTTCATCGTGAGGCGAAATGCCCGAGTTCGAACGACTGAAAGAAGAACTTCTCCGACTCATGCTGGAACAGAGTGAGAATCTGCAAAAGCAAACCTTCCTCGGAACTAATGAACAGGAATTGAGGAAGCAAGAGAAGCGTTTCGAACGCATCCGTGAATTGTTCGCCGACATTCTTGAGGCCCTGCACGACGGTTCGGCTAGCAATGCCGCTCCGCCTTTGGGTTGCCCACACTCTTCATCAGCCGAGCAGCACGTTCACGCCCGAGCAGAAAATATGGTTGAGAATCCGAATAACGAAAAGCCGAGCGTGACCCTCCCAGCGACGGTTGAGAAAATCATGAAAAACCCGATGTAGAAAAGCCTCAAGTCCGTATCGATGGAGCCGATCGGCTCTATCGAGAGATACGCATTGAAAATTCGTTACAGGACGAAAATGGCGAGAAAGTGCGTCTCAAAGAAGGTGCTGAGGTCGAGGTGACCGTAAAGGCTGACCCACACGCTGTAGTTCCCGACGGCGATTCACAAAAACGTGATCGAAATAAAGCAGAAGGCTCGTCAACAAACGAGATGACGTAAAGGTAGCTCCGTCATGACTCTTTGCGTTGGTTCGATCGTATTCGCCCAGATTATTACGCTCGACCGCAACGGAGACGCCAACGTGCAAGAAAACCTTGATCGCTGGATGGAAATCTGTGCAAGGGCGATTGCGATATCATTTGCACTGGCAGGTGCCCTCGGCCGCTGGTTCCTGTTCGCTCTCACGAAAAGGTCATCGCAAGTCTATGGCGCTCGCAGGGAATCAGGAAGGGTTTCTCATAAGCGAATACGAATCACGTTCACATCGGCTCGGGGATCGTTTGCATAGCCGGGTGCGCATATTGTCCGCCCAGATTGGCCGACTCGTGAAAACGACATACCATGTTCAATGCAAGCAGCCGTCGTCTGCGCCAGTTCTGAGGGTGAGGCTTTGCTGTGCTCCCCTGGCACATGCAAAGGGGCGACGAATGCCGGCGAGCGTTTTGCGAAGGGTGCTGCGCCGATCACGAGCAACAAGAGCACAGCAAGAAAACATCAGGTCGAGAAACTAATTCACCTGAAAAAAGACGTTACGGAGCACGATAGTTTGACCGGGAGAAAGCTTTCTGCGGCAGACTTCCGCACGACGATCAGATCGCGATCCCGGATCGCCGATTTGATTTGAAGCAAGGGTGGCGTTTGTTCGATGCGAAAAGCCTTGGGAGAGGAACTTATGAAGCTCGGCATGTTGTTGGGTTTTGTCTGTATTACGGCGGCTTTGGCTCCGGCGCAAACCGATGCCGAAGCGTCCACGAAATCGAAAATCGCCGCTCTTGAGCAATTGTGGAATCAAGCGTACAAAACCGGCGACACGACTGCACTGGGTTCGATCCTCGATGATTCGATTGTGCTGGTAAACGATGACGGTTCGATCCAGACCAAAGCAGAATTCCTGGCCAGCGTGAAATCATCGGTCTCGCAACCCAGCGTCCAGCAGCAACAGGTCGCGCCTGAGTCGGTGAACGTCACTGTGTTCGGAAGTGTGGCAATTGCAACCGGAGTCATGCGGGTGAAAGGGGTCGAACGTGGCAAATCCTATACTCGACGTGAACGTTTTGTTGATACTTGGCTAAAAAAGGGCACCGGTTGGGTTTGCGTCGGCACCGACGCGACGCCTGTTCTGCGTTAAAAACTAGGCCCTGTTCAGTGAAAGATAGTCGAAGATTACTTCACTGAACGCGCCTCGGGCCGTCCATCCTTTACTCCAGCCCCGGTTTGCGAAATCCGCTGGTTGATATCAGCGACACAAGACTGCAACTTAGCTCGAAGTTCGTCACGAAAAGATGTGCAGAATACGAATTCCGACCAACCATGCGGCGGTTCTGCTGAGCATGAGCATAGTTTCGGGAGCAGGCGCTGCAAAAAGTATCAAGCAAATCTGTCGACGGAACTGTGCAAGGGTAAACAGCCCGGGATTGTTTTAAACCTTGATCGTTCTGATCCCAACACTGGCATCTTGAACGCCCGTGCTATCCTGTCCTTGACTCGCGCAGGCTACACGGGCGCCTCCGGACTTGCTGCCCCTTAAACCTCGAAACTCTGGCGTGATGCGCAATGCCGCTCAAGTCGAGCCTTCGCCCCGCTCCGGACGTTTTCAGTTGACGATTTCGAGCACTTACCCGACAATCACCATGCCAGCATCGCTTCGCCCAGAGTGCTGTTCACCTTGCTCCGGAACGCCGTTCGGCTTCCTTCCGGAATCGATGTTCACTTTCACCGCCATAGCCACGTCGTTGGGACGGCTGTGGAGAAAAGTACGTGGGAATCCGGCCGAGCGCCCCGCAACGCAAAAGCCGCGTTTTTTTTGTTGTTTTTCATCTTCTTGGGTAGTGTTGGCTCGTCTTCGGAACGAAGTGACTTCGCAACGCCGGGTCAGGCAAACTTCTCGGGGTCAACTCCGTCCGGTAACCTGCCCAGCGCTTACGTGAGGAGGGCGTCGAGTGCTCAAGGATTTAGCTAATTCGAAAACAGATGGTTAGAGGCGAAGCAATGACAAGACCGCATTTCATCTCAACATTAACTTGCATGTCGGTTTTACTGGCTTCGCTTTTGTTATCTATTTCTCTCGATGCCGGTCAAGGCGAACAGCCATCATTTGACTGTCGTAAGGCTGCTTCACTTTCCGAGAAGACGATCTGTGCAAATGCCGCACTCTCTCGACTCGACTTCCAACTGGGCCGAACGTGGAAAAAATTGCTTGATGACTTTATCGATTCTGCTCAAACGACTCTGATGAAGCAAGACCAGAGGATGTGGATAGCAAGTCGGACAAAGTGCGGTGAAGACGCCGATTGCATTGGCAAACACTACCGGGATCGACTCTCCACTCTGAACGGAGTTGACCCGGCTCATCAACTTGCAGGTGTATATGAAGTGAAGGACATCGGGTTCATTGCCCTCTTCCCAATCGGAGATCGTTACCTCGTTAACATCCAAACTGCAGATCCGACGGACGGGAGATGGGAATGTGAACTGGCCGGTGAAGCCGGGTCTTCCGGCGATGATTTGGAAATCAAGGTCGAGGGATCTGTCTTTCATGCACATTTGCGAGATCCGCAAACGCTTGTCGTGAGCAATACCGATAGCGTCTCTAAAGCAGCTTCTCAGTTTTGCGGGCTTAATGGCACTTTTGCTTTTACTTATCTTCGGGTTCGACTCAACCCCTGATTCCAGTTAAATTTGTCCGCGCGGCAAATGCTCGGCGGTTGTTTTTCGGAAGTACCATGCACTGCACTTGTGTTTCACGGGTGCCAAGGAACTTCGGCAGGTTTTCCGCTGCGCAGCCCATGCTGCGGGCATGCGGTATGGGGCGATGGTTGAATTTGAAACCGCCACCCTCTAGGGGCATCGGAAGCCTGGTCAATGATGCCCAACGGGTTCCTTTCGCTCGGGGCCGGGCTTCCTGGCATGCCAATACCTCTCGCGGAGATAGTGACGATGCAATTCCTCTTCGTAATCGCGAGTGATGAGAGCTTCTTCGCTGTATTCCGGAGCCCCTTTGATGGATTCCCGCGTGAGGTTAATGAAGACTTTCGATTCTTCCCAGCAGATTCGTTCAATCCATTGGGTTGAAACCAGAACCTTTTTACCCGGCCACCAGTTACGCGTGTCTACAATCAGGTAGCGAATCGCCCAATCCTCGTCGTCCACCACAAAATCCGAGACGTGACCGATCTCTCCGTCCCGGGCCTGAACCGTGCGGCCGGTTACATCCTTTGTGCTGCGCAAGTGCAGGTCATCAGTCTTTTTGTGATGAGTGGATGTCAACCATCGCCCTTGTCGTTGAGGGTAAGCGGAAGAGCCCCACATGTAAGGGCCGTCAAAGTATGCCGGCCAACCATAAAACGAGTAGTACTGAATCTCGTACTGTCGGGACACGGGTTTGTCGGTGTCCAAGGATGGACTATTCTCAATTTGGTTCTTGGTCAGATCGACAGGAATGACGTGGTCGTCCTCGCGGGCTGGGTCGAGTGCGTAAGGCGAAATCAAGACCTGCCGACCACCTAGCCAGCCACCTGTATCAGCAATGAGATATCGGACCGCCCAACTCTGGTCATCGAAGTAAAATTCTTCGGCCTTGCCGATGTCTCCGTCGCGGGCGCTCAGTTTATAACCCCTCAAGTCTCTAGCCAGTCGCAGCATGCGCGATTCTCCTTGGGTGCAAGTCCGCCGCAAGTGTTTTCGATGGGCACGAATCCATCCCATCTATGCGAGCCTAAAGGAAGGAATGCTCGCAGTCTGATCAATAACGCTCACCGGACGGCTCAGGCTGGGCTTCAATCGACATGGGCGTTGACTCCTTTGACCCAATACGCATCCCGCTGAGCCGGCGAATCGGCAAGAATAGAGTGCGTTTAGTCGGACGAAGACCGCGACTCGACTTAACGCCTTTGCTCGAGGGCAACCTGAGGCAGCGGCTAACGACGGCGAATATGCTCAAGCGGGTTTACCGCCTTGCCCCGGGAAGCTCCACATGACTCCCTGGCGCTCGCTCATGAAAACAGGGCAGCTCGGGGTGCGAGGCGAGGTGGAAAAACACAGGGGGGAATGAACCTATAAAGACCCATCTCAAACCGGCGCTCGCAGTGCTGGCTGGCGTCACGATCGGCGTTACTGGCGCCGCGGCGATTCACGCGCGGCAAGCGAAGACGCCGCCTGGCTCCGTCATCGCGGAACCGGGAATTGAGCAAAAGGCGATAAACCAGGACCTGGGCGTGATCGCGGCAGGCGATTCTTTCCGGACTACGCTCACCTCCTTTGGCTTCCTGTCGAAGAGACTGACGGAGCCAGGGAGGTTTCGATATGCTCTGGAGCCTTGCTGGCAGGGCGCGCCGGGCTGCTTCATGGCGGCGCCGGCACGACACATCATTCCGCCTGCACAAAACCGGCATTGGCCTCGCCGAACGCGAAGGTGCTTGAAAACCGCCTCTTCGTTCAAGACGGTTGGCGGCCACAGCTCGACGCGGGACTCGGGGTAAGCAGAGTCTGCCGGAGGATCGGCGGAGATGGGAGAAGAAGTTTGCGCGTGCAGATTAGCAGCCATCAACAGCATGCGTGCCAGGAACGCAGATCGCATGGTATGTTTCGTCCTTTTGGGACGAATGTGTGAGGGGACAAATGTGTGCGTTCGCTGGAGCCGGGGCATTGCTCCAGCGCACAGGTCCTGCCGGGCCAGCTAAACTTCGAGTTTGACCGTGGGCGTTACGTTGGGCAGGATTTTTTCAACGAGCGCCTTGCCGCTCTTATCGCGCGGAATCGGCATGTTGTAGGCGTTGACGGGCTGCGAACGGTTGACCCACAGGGTGTAATAGAGGTGATCGGCGCGCGGATCGTCCGTGTTGGGATGCAACAGAATCGTCAGACCGAGGCTGTTCAACTGAACCCACGGAACAATTACGGACAGCAGGTCATTCGTGAAGCCGAAGTAGAACGAAGGCGTCGTGTGCGGACCGCGCGGCGCGAGATTCCAGTCACCCAGTTCCACAGGAAAGCGTTCGCCAGCCCAGCGACGGATAAGTGCGGCCTTCTCGTACGTGTCGTAGTCGAAATAGAAGTGGGCGTGATAGCTCTTGATGGTATACGGCGTGGGGCGGTCCACCGAAGCGCTCGAATGTTGACGGGATCGTCGTTCCGTGCGCTGCGGGTGGCTCGCTGATGATTGCCCCGGACATTTGTATTTCCGCGATACACGCCATGAAGGACAAGTATGGCGACAGGATATGGGGCAAGTACGGCTTCGCCGATGCCTTCAATCTCCTCACAGGCTGGGTCTCCACCGACACTCTGGGGCTCGACGTCGGCATGACGCTGCTGAGCGCTGAGAATCTGCGCAGCGGTAGCGTGTGGAAATGGTTCATGGCGAATCCGGAGTCGCAAAGGGCTATGCAGCTTGCAGGGATCGATAAGGTTTAGGTGCCATGTCCCACAATTTTCATCACTTTTGAGTCGTGAAATCGTGCGGGCATACATAAGAATGAACCGCATGAATCCAACCGAAGGGTGCTCGCTCGCGTCATACAGAAATGGGTGCGCCGCGCACGGCCCAGGCGAGACAGGACGTTAAGCGGACAACGCGCTATCAGTGGGAAATGCTATCGTATTCTGACGTGGCAAAGAGTCCCGCCAAGAGATGCTAACGGGGGAGAAAAAATGGCAAAACTAACCAAGCCAGCGCGTGATCGGATATCAGCAACTAAGTTCGCTTTCCCCAAGCAACGCAAGGAGCCGCTCGAAAACGCCTCCCACGTGCGTAGCGCTGTCGCACGCTTCAAACAGGTCAAGGACGTCACGGACGCAGAACGTCGTGCTGCGTGGAAGCGGATACGGTCCGCCGCAAAGCGCTACGGAGTGAAACTTGAAGAGTCCGACTAGCGCGAAAACGCCACGTTGCATGCCTGCGATGGCAGTGGGCGCGAAACGACCATGGATCCTTGGCCCCGACACCACGTGGGATATTAGCTCGCTCCGTCAGCGGGTGCACGATCCCGCGCGCCAAACCGGCCAATGCCTCAAGTCGATCTTTGCTTGTTCGAGGCAGGCCCGTAACGGATTCTCGCTCCCGATTCTCGAACCCACATTCACAGACAAGGATGAGGACTACGCAGCGTCGTTTCGCACGCCTTCCCGCAAGATCTCTGGCACCGCATCATCGAAGTAGTGTCGTTCGATTAAAATCTGCGAGATATGAAAATCCTCCTGGTTGAAGACAGCAAATTCCAGCGTATGGCAAACGAACGGGCTCTCGTAAGGGCTGGATATAACGTCATTCACGCCAGCGATGGTGAGGCAGGTCTCAAAGCGGCTCGTGAAAACATTCCCGACCTTATTCTGCTTGATATGATGTTGCCAAAATTATCAGGACTCGATGTCTTGCGGGCGTTAAAGGGGGACGACCTCGTAAAACACATTCCAGTTATAGTGCTCAGCGGACTTGGCCAGAGCAATGAGGCCAAGCTGCTTAATGAAGGCGCGGCTGCATTTTTCGTAAAATCAGACAAATCCCTGCAGAACAATCTTCTGGTCGAGGCGGTGGATCGTGTTCTGAAAGGAATAAGAAAGGAATGAAATTCGTGGGAGGTGAAGGTTCTATAGCAAGCGCATCTTGAGGGATTTCTTTACAGTTGGTTGTGCGAGCCCCATCAGCACTGGCGGTGGCACCAGATTTGGTGCTGCGTCCGGGAACACAAAGCCGGTAAGAAGATGTTCGTCGGCTGTGCGGGAGCGACGATTCCGGTCCGTAACGCGACGACCGTGCAAGCGTGGCCGGCCTTCGATCAGCTTCACTTTCTTTCTTCCTCTTTGATACAGCTTCGGTGCAACTGAGCGAGAGAAAAGGAGGTACGCTGCAGGGTCAACTTCCATGCGCGAGCGCTTCTGGATATCGGCCTCGGATACGGTGGCTGCCTTCCCCGAACTCCACTTCACGTTCACCAGATCGGCCGCCTTGTTTGCCGCGATGAAGGTCCCCGCGTAGACCATCACCCAACCCGGCGCTGACCGGCGCCTACGTATTCCAATCAAGCGGACCTCCCAAAAATGGCCCTTCGGCATCCGGGTTGCTGAGGCTTGTAGAAAGCGATGGTAAGTTTTGGTTTCTCGGGACAGGACGATATATTCTACACACGCGAGGGTGGTGAGGCGGACATGAAGGATCTTCCGAACGCTGAAACGCACCGACTGGACTCCGGCCATTTCGCTGTGGAAGACCGTCTCGACCAAATTGCGAATATGCGTCGATTGCCGGGAGGAGAAAGTCTATCCCGGTCGGTCGGAGAAGGCCTCGTAAGAGTCCCGACCACTGTGGCGGAACTGGGTCATTGAGTATGAGAGTGATGTCGGTGAATTGCGGCCTCCCACGAGAAGTGCAATGGCACGGCAGAACCGTAACCACCGGGATCTATAAGCAACCAGTTGAAGGTCGTGTCCGGCTTCGCAAATTGAATTTGGAGGGAGACCGGCAAGCTGATCTCAGTGTGCACGGCGGTAAGGAGAAGGCGGTTTATTGCTATCCGTTGGCTCACTATGACTATTGGAGGGCCGAACTGTCAGGCCGCCACTTACCGATGGGGATGTTTGGTGAGAACCTTACGACTGATGGATTGTCAGAAAACTCAGTGTTCGTGGGCGACAGGTTTTCCATCGGCTCCGCCGAAGTCGTCGTGACTCAGCCCCGACTTCCATGCTACAAGCTCGGGATCAGGTTTGAATCCGACGGAATGGTGAAGCGCTTCCTTAGCAGTGCCCGCACCGGCTTCTATCTCGCTGTCACGCGCGAGGGTGCGGTTGCCGCAAACGATGAAATCGTGTTCATCGATCGAGAACCGAACTCCGTTCCAGTGTCAGAGATCACTCGCTTGTACGTGGCAAAGACATACAGCACTGGAGATCTCGCTTCAGCGGCACGAACACTTTCAATTGCCGCGCTGCCAGATAGTTGGAAGGACTACTTCAGCGAGCAATTACAACGGTTCAAACCCTAGTATGCCGACCAAGAACCACGCACTGCGCGTCCCGGGTAAATATCCGCGACAGAGTGTTAAGAGCGCTGCAGGTTTGGAGTCCAGAGAGTGGTTGCGCCGGCATTATCGTCCCCAACGGGTACGCATATTGTTCGTAGGCGAAGCCCCTCCCGCGTCGGGCCGGTTTTTCTATCACGCAGACTCTGGATTGTACCGAGCGATTCGGGACACGTTCGTCGCGGCCATACCGTCGCTGCGATCATCAAAAGATGAATTCCTGGAATCGTTTCGCGCCATGGGTTGTTACCTGGTGGACCTGTGCGGAAAACCTGTGGACCGGATGGCCCCCCGCTCGCGACAATGCATCTGCCAAGCTGGCGAAGCGCGTCTGGCTCGTAGGCTTCGACAACTTCGTCCGAAGATTGTCATCACCGTGGTTCGATCTATTGGGCACAACGTACGACGAGCCGAGGCCCGCGCAAAGTGGTCCGGCCTGCATATGGAGCTTCCATATCCGGGGCGATGGCATCGTTTCCGCATCGCCTTTCGCAGGAAGCTGACGCCTCTGCTCCGAACTGCTCTTGCTGATAGCCTTCGCCCTTCGGATTGTTGAGGGCGGCCCGATAACAGTCAGAAATGGAGAGGAAAAGTCAATGCCATCGCGCCCGCCCTTGCCCCCGTTTACCCGTTCAACAGCCGTCGTGAAGGTTCGAGGGGCCGAAGCTGGATGGAATTCACGCGACCCTGAAAAGATTGCTTCGGCCTGCGCGCCAGATTTACGCTGGCGAAAGCGGGCTGAGAACAAAAGCTCCTTCGAGCGGGTAAATCCCTCGACCGAGCCGCGGAGCGACCAAAGCAATTCGTGGCTATTAGACTTGCTGTCAAGCTTTGCTAGCGGGCTGAAGCCGATCTTACCGTCAGGTTCCGAGCAGGTTGATTTGCAGTTTCTCATACCCGTGCTCGCGCGCCCACAGGTCCAGGGGGATCGTCGCCAGTTCGTCCACCACGGGAATCGCCAGGCCCGTCTTCGTCAGATCGATGCTTTTCAGGTAGGTATGGCATGTGTCGCAAACATCGACGCGGACGTGAGCGATCTCCGGAGCGCAGTAGAACGCCATCTGGGGCTCTCTCTCTTCTCCGCACGCCGGGCAATAAATTCTTCGAAAGGTCCACTCGTGCGCGCAGAGCATGCAAATCAGCGACTTTTTTGCGCCGTCACCTTCACGCCTTAAGACAGCCACGACGGGCTTGCCACCGCAAAGCGGACAAGAGGATGGTGTTCCATCCAAGATCGCGACCTCGCGGTGATCGGCGAGATACTCAGCGTACGGTTGGAGAAAAATCCACGCTAGTATACGGTTGGCAGAAACCTCCTGGTGTGAATCAGCGTCAGGGCCTTGCTCGATCTCGTCTGCAGCCGCGGCCAATTCGAGATTGCCGTGCCAAAAAACTTCAATTGCATTCTTCCACCCCGCCGGACCCTCCTGCAGCAAACTGGCGGCCGCCTCTTCCAGCGGCGCGGGAGCGACGTTTTCAATCACCGACAAAAATTTGGGGAAGTTTGGTAGGAGGAGGAAGAGATCCAATTCGTCACGCAGAGCACGGTCGGCGGAAATCCTTGGCGAATCGGCAAGATTTTCTTGAATTGTCCGGTAGAAGCTTTTCTGAAATGTCGTGACCTCAGCGTAGAAGCGCAGCCCTTCCGCGGCAAACGGGTAGGCAGAAGTTAGTTCGGTGGCCCGACGGATGCGGCGATCCCATTTCGCCGTCATGGTTTTGTCAGTCATTCTATCGATCATTACCTGGTTTGGGATCGCCCGCTGACCTCGTAGTACCAGGTACGATGGAATGTCCATGCCCATGCCCGCGTAACGCGGCCGAGAATCATTGACCCAAAGCTGCCTTCTTCGAGAATCGCACTCATGTAGACGTGAATCAGGAATAATCCAATCGTGATGAGGGCAACGCTGGCGTGAATCAGAATCGCAGCGTAGCGCACGAACCGAAGGCTCCACGGGAGGGCTTCTGTGTACCACAAGACGACACCCGATAGCAGCAACAGGATCACGCCACAGAAGATTCCCCAGAAGAAGAGCTTTTGGCCGAAATTGAACCGCCCTACAGGAGGCAATTTGTCGTCCTCATTCTGGATGTAATCCGGTATCGCCTTGCCCCATGCGCGATCAGCGTCGGTTATTCGCATATCACCGCGCCATTGCGCAAAGCTTACGAAGAGCGACGACGTAAAAACAAAACCCGCCCATGGGTGCCAGAATCTCGCCGCGGGACCACCTCCTGCAATCGCGGCGAGCCAATACAGGTAAGGCGACCAGAATGCGAGACCCGTCATCAACAGGTAGACGTACGAGAGCGCACCAAGCCAATGATTTACGCGCTCAAGAAACGTATAGCGGACGATCGTCTTTTCGTCCTCATGTTCGGGAACGGCACTTGGGCGGGAAATGGCATCCGTTGTCATACGCGCCTCTCGTGATCGCCATTTGATGGAACACTGGGCGGAACATCCGGCGGGATCGGTTCTTCTTTCTTCGGCCCGAATCGCAGGTAATGCAGCGCCATGCCAACTATGCCGCCGGCCATGGCAAGATTGCCAATCCACTTCAACGGTCCTTTCCACAACCGCACCGACAAAGGAATGTTTGGATCCTTCGGCAACCCGCCATAGAGCTCAGGGTTTTTCGCATCGTGCAGGACATAAATCACGTGCGTCCCGCCCACCCCTGGCGGATCGTAGACTCCTGCATCCGCAAAACCAGAAACGTCGCGCAATTGTTCCGCGCGAGCCTCCGCCAGTTCCTTCATCTCCGACTTCGTCCCGAAATGCAGACAGCCCGTCGGGCATGCCTTGATGCAAGCCGGTTCGAGTCCCACCGATACGCGGTCGTTGCACAGCGTGCACTTGAAAACTTTGCGCGCAGTCGGACTGAACTTCGGAATATTGAACGGACAGCCCGTCATGCAATATCCGCAGCCGATGCAACTCGCCTCCTGGAAATCAACGATGCCATTGGCATACTGGACGATGGCGCCGTCCGCCGGACAAGCCGCGAGGCAGCCCGGATCGGCGCAATGCATGCACTGGTCTTTGCGCATCAGGAGCATCATGCTGCCATCGCCACGCTCATGCTCGTTGAACCTGATCAGGTTCCAGTAATTCCATGCCGTCTCTGGCATCGTCTGGTAGCTGTTATCAAAGGTAGTTTCGCTGAACGGGTAACCGTTCCATTCCAGGCAGGCAACCTCGCACGCTTTGCAGCCGATGCAAGTGGTGGTATCCACCAACTTGCAGACCTGGAATTCCCGGTCCAATCCGGCGCCCGGGACCACGCCGGCGTGACCTGAAATCCGGACTAGTTCGGTTGCAGCCTGGCTCATCGTCGTTTCCCTAAGCCTTCTCAACTTTCACTAGGAAGCCCTTGGATTCCGGGGTGTGGGCATTTGGATCGGTGACCGCAGGGGTGAGCAAATTTGCCGGCGTCCGCGCATTCCTACCCTCATCCTCGTTGATACCGCGGAAGCCCTGGTGAATCGGCAATCCGATCTGATAAACCTTCTTTCCGTCGATCATCATTGGTTTCAGACGGCGCGTGACGAAGGCTTTCGCTATGTAAGTTCCGCGTGCGCTGATGACCTTGATCTTGTCGGTGCCACGAATTCCTTTTTCGTCGGCTAACTCCACGGGAATTTCGACGAACGGCTCCGGGATCAACTGGACGTTCATGGGATTATTTTTCGTCCAGTAGTGATATTGCTCGGTGAGCCGATAAGTGGTGCAGACGATGCTGTATTCTTCAGGCGATCCGAATTTATCGTATGGTGTGTTGAACTTTGTCACGAGCGGATTATTCGACTGATCGGGGTGCAGCGGATTCTTGATCGGGCTTTCGATCGGTTCGTAATGCTCGGGGAACGGCCCGTCCGCGAGCACGCCGATCGGAGCGAACAAGCGTCCGATGCCTTCTGGATTCATGATGAAGGGTCCCATGTGATCCTTCGGATGAGAATCAGGTTTGAAGTCCGGCACGTCGTTCCCCACCCACTCACCTGCCGCTTCGTTCCACCAAATCTGCATGCGATCCGGATCCCACGGCTTTCCATCTGGATCGCAAGAAGCGCGGTTGTAAAGCACGCGCCGGTTGGCCGGCCACGACCACGAGTAGTTGGGATAAACGCCCATTCCGGAGGGGTCCTCCGTACCGCGCCGCTGGATTTGCGCTCCGTCTTCGGTCCACATGCCGGAATAAATCCAATTGCCGCACATCGTGGTGCCGTCGTCCTTCAACCAGGCAAAACCGGGCAACTGCTGGCCGGCTTTGACTACCTGTCCTGTCGCCTCGTCTTTCAAGTCGGCTAAAGCTCTACCGTTAAGCTCCATGGCCACTTGGGAAAGTGGCGGATGAGCCGCATCCGCGTACGCCCAACTCAGATTCAAGATTGGGTCGGGGAATTTTCCGCCTTCCTTCCGGTAGAGATCGCGAACCCTCAGAAAAATCTGCGCGATGATGTCCTGGTCGAGCCGCGCTTCGCCCGGAGGCGGAACGGCGGCGTATTTCCACGTGACCCAGCGCGCTGAGTTTGTCATGCTGCCATCTTTTTCGGCAAAGCCGGCGCAGGGTAAACGGTAGACCGTGGTCTTGATGTTCTTCTGTTCATCGGTGGTAATTCCGGGCGCGCGCCAGAACTCGCTGGTCTCATCCTGATAGATTTCGCCCACCACCAACCAGTCGGCCTTCTTCAGCGCATTGATGTTCTTGTTCGTGTCCGGGCCGATCATCACTCCGTTCATTCCCAAGGCCATCATGCCCTTGATCTTGCCGTTGTACATGTCGTCCCAAATGTGAGTCCAGGAGCAATCCTGACCGGGTTTGGGAAAGTAATCGAAGGCAAATCCGTTTTCCTTCGTCGCCGCGTCACCATACAAGGACTTGAGCAACGACACCATGAATTTCGGCGTGTTGGAGTAGTAGTTCATCGAATCCCATGCGGTGGGTTTTGAGGCCGTTGGCGTGGTCCGCTTCAGGTAGGTCGCTAAATCCTTGTCCTCCGGAACCGGTCCTTTCAGGTATCCCGGCAGTGAGTCGTACAGTCCGGCCATGTCCGTCGCGCCTTGAATATTCGAATGGCCGCGGAGCGCGTTCACACCGCCGCCCGCTCTTCCGATGTTGCCGAGCAGAAGCTGAATCATGGCAGCGGTACGGATGATTTGCGTGCCGAAGGTGTGCTGTGTCCAACCCACCGCATAGATAATGGTCGCGACTTTCTTCATGTCGCCGTTCTTGCGGACTGAGGTAAATAAATCGACGGCCTTGAGGTACTGGTCCTTTGGAATACCCGTGATCCGTTCGACGGTTTCGGGGGTATAACGGGAATATTGCCGCTTCAATAATTGGAAGACGCAGCGTGGATGTTGAAGCGTCAGGTCGTACGCGACGTGCGCGGGCAGACCGGGAGGTGGCGCCTCGCCTCCGACCTTGCCTGGAATTGGTTCGGGCGCGTGGCCAGTCGCCCCAGCCGGGCCCGCTTGCCCGCCTGCCCCTTCATAGTTCCACGTGGACAAATCGTACTCTCCCGACGCGGCGTCAAATCCGGAGAACAACCCATCCTCGGGAAGTTTGAAACCCTCCTTGACGATGAAGGCGGCGTTGGTGTAGTTGACGAGATATTCTTTGGCGATCCGATTGTTCTCGATGGCATAGCGGATCAGTCCGCCGAGAAACGCAATGTCGGCGCCGGCGCGAATTTGAACGAAAAGGTCGGCTGTAGCGGACGTTCGCGTGAATCGAGGATCAACCGAAATCAGCTTGGCGTTGCGGTTGCGCTTCGCCTCCATCGCCCACTTGAAGCCACAGGGGTGGTTTTCTGCGGGATTACCGCCCATGATCAACATCATGTCGGTGTTCTTGATGTCGATCCAGCCATTGGTCATGGCCCCGCGCCCAAATGTTGGTCCCAAACTTGAGACCGTGGGGCCGTGTCAAACACGGGCTTGGTTTTCTAGATAAACCAAGCCCAACCCCCTCATGGCCTTGACGGCCAAGAAATTAAATTCATTCGTATCCGTGCAGCCGCCGATAAAAGAGATGCCTTCGCAGCGATTCACCGTTCGGCCGTTTGCATCCTTTTCGACGAAGGAATTATCGCGCGTGTTCTTGGTCCAGCGCGCAATCTCATTCAGAGCATCGTCCCATGAAATGTCCCGCCAGTCGGTCGCGCCGGGGCGACGGACTTGCGGCTTTGTAAGCCGCCGCGGATTGAGCATGTCCTGTTCGAGCGATGAGCCCTTCGGGCACAGCGTCCCGCGGTTGGTAGGATGATCAGGATCGCCTTCGACGTGAATCACCTGCGGAGTAACGTTCTTTGCATTGTCACCAATCGTATAGATAAGAACACCGCAACCCACGGCACAATAAGGACAGGTTGATCGCGTTTCCGCAGCGCGTGCGATCTTTAACTCTTTAAGTTGGGCGTAGGCGGGCTTAAGGTCAAACCCGAAGATAGTAGCGGCAATTCCACCAACCGCCGCTCGCTTGAAGAAGTCTCTGCGGGACGTCTGCATTTCGCGATCTCTCGGCCTGGTCTCAAATCACTTCACCAACACTTTCTAGGCCAGAATGTCTACGTTTGTCAATAGTGAATGCACTTTCCGTGCCGATGTCGACAGGCCGCGGGCCCGAGGTTTCGCTCAGAGCTTTGCGACTACGCTTTTCGAATGTCTCTTTACGGCACTCCTTGAGATCCCCATCCGCGGGCAGCTCCATCTGCCTTGAGCGCTGCCTGATCGACCGCTGCGGCACAACCGGCGGGAGAGGCTGCAAATTTGCCATGCGTTCTGCAGATGGACGGGCGCACACCGGCCCGTTATCGGCGCTAACGCACAGGTTTCCACTGAAACCGCACGATACCGCAGAACGAATCGCAGCCGCGCGCAAAGGTTCGTCAGACCGGCGAGACAAACCGGTGACAACACGCTTCAGAATGTCACCGCAACGGGGAGAAGGTGTTACGGCGTTCTTTACAAGTTTAGGAATTTGAATTCTTATAGGTCGACTCTTAAGCTTCGATTCCTGCTGACCAACTATGTCAAGGTTTAAAACCCTAATTAGTGGCATGTCTTTTACCGAGTGTCCGCGCTGGCACGATGGCAGGCTGTACTTCTCGGATTTTTACACGCGACGGGTGCTTGCCGTCAGCCTCGATGGCGCGATCGAGACAATCGCTGAAGTGCCGGCCCAGCCTTCGGGACTTGGGTTTCTGCCCGATGGCCGACTGCTGATTGTCTCGATGCGTGACCGCAAGATCCTGCGTCGCGAACTCGATGCTTCTTTCGTCGAGCACGCCGACGTGTCAGGCCTTGCACCCTGGCATTTGAACGACATGCTCGTCGATCACGAAGGGCGGGCCTGGGTGGGCAATTTCGGGTTCGATCTGATGGGCGGCGCAAGTGTAACTGCTACGAACCTGATTCGCGTCGATCAAGACGCTTGCGCCACAGTGGCAGCGGTTGGACTTGGCTTTCCCAACGGCATGGCGCTGACTCGGAACGGCACGTTGATTGTTGCGGAAACGACCATGAATCGACTTACTGCCTTTGAACTCGCCTCCGGTGTACTCGGCAGACGCTGGACCTGGGCAGCCTTCGGCGGTCCGCCAACATCGAACGACCCGGCTGAGCTTTTTGGTCAGGTGGATGTTGCGCCCGATGGAATTTGTCTCGATGCAGAAGAAGCCATCTGGGTGGCCGATGCAAAAAATGGCCGGTTGCTGCGCGTCGATGAAGGCGGTGGCATCCTAGAAGAAATCAGGACCGATGGAATGGGCGTATTCGCCTGCATGCTCGGGGGAGTCGACGGGCGAACACTTTTTGCATGCGTCGCGCCTACATTCCACGAGGCGGACGCATCCGCGAGCCACCGCGCCGCGATTTGGATGACTGATGTCGATGTTCCCCGGGCTGGACTGCCTTAGCCGCTACGCCAAAATCGGCCGGCCATAGATGACCGTGCGAATTCTGTTCGATCGAAGGGCCGAGTTGCGACCGTCAAAAGAGGATGGATCGGCTTGGGCTGCCAAATAGCGCGAAGACTGCCATAGATGCGAGCGAATGTTCTGTCAGTCTAACCAAATCGACATCCTTTTTAACAACGCAAGGATTTCATGGGAGCTCCATTCGAGCCAATGAAATTGGCCGATTGGGAACTTAGTCGACGGCGGCCAAACTTCGTGGTGAGTCGGGTCCGCGGAGGTACATCGAATGCCAAAATGACGGATGACGGACCAAATCCGCCCGGGGCGAAACAGGAGTCCTCAGCGTATCGCGAAAATGTCATGCACGGTTTTCGTCTCCTCAGTCATACCTCAGCACCATCATCGGATTCAGGCGAGAGGCTCTCCACGCCGGCAGACAGCAAGCCAAAAGAGCTGTGATCACAAGCAAGCACGCGGCGGCGCTGAATACGAGCGGGTCAGTGGCTCGAATATCAAATAGAAGCGCAGCAAGCAACCGGGTGAGTGCGAGTGAAATAACAATGCCGCCCACAACGCCAACCAGCGCCAAGACCATCCCATGTCTTATTACAAGTCTCAGAATGTGCCAACGCTGGGCGCCCAGGGCCATGCGGATACCCAACTCCCGCTTCCGCTGCGAGACGGTGTAAGCCATCACCGCATAGATCCCAATTGCCGATAGCAGCAAAGCAAAGCCGGCAAAGATTCCTGCAAACTGCACGACCAGACGCGGTTGCGCAACCGATAAGGCGAGCACATCGTCGAGGCTCTGAATACCCGTAATCGCGAGATTGGAATCGATCTTTCCCAATTCCTGTCGCACCGCAGCGACTAGGGCTTGGGGCTCAGACTGTGATCGAACGATGAGCGTGGCGGTCGCTCCAGGATTCTGCGGCAGTGGCAAATACATCTCATCGACAATGGGCGACGTTAATGTATTGAATCTCACATTCGCGACCACCCCCACTACCACGCGCTGAATCTGATCGCGCGAATTCGCCAGATGCTTACCCAAGGGGTCCTGATTCGGCCAGTACCGGTTGGCAACTTCCTGATTCACGATCGCCACGGGTTGGCTGGTTGCAGAATCCTGATCGGTGAAGACTCGCCCGCTGAGCAATGGAGTGCGGATCGTTTGAAAGTAACCCGGAGTGACCTGGCGGACCGCGATCACGGGGTCTTTACCGAGACCTCGGCAGGCAAAGCCTTCAGGGCAGAAGAAAACAACGCGAAACGCTCCCGACAGCGGCAGATACGTTGTGACCGCTGCACTTTGCACACCGGGAAGATGTTTTACCTGTTCCACGAGCCTGCGATAGAACTCGATCTGAAGGTCCTGCGAATAACGCCCGGCCGGAAGCGTGATCGGAAAGGTCATTACATTGTGGGATTCAAATCCAGGATTTAAAGCGAGAGTCCGAACAAAACTTTTAGTGAGCAGTCCGGCGCCGGTCATCAAAACCAAGGCGACTGCGACTTCGGCAATCACGAGAATGGCGCGCAGTCGACTGCCTCCGGTTCCGTCCGAAGAACTGCGTCCTCCCTCCTTCAAGCTGTTGTGTAGATTCCATCTCGAAACCTGCAAAGCGGGAATGATTCCGAAGGCCACGGCGGTGATCCCGCATAACACGAGCGAGAAGAGTAAAACAGGAAGATCCAGCGTTGCCTGTTCTAGCCGGGGTACGGTTCCTGGAGCGATCGAGCGCACCAGCGGCATCAACAATGCGGCGATTAGCACACCCAACGCTCCGCCGAGCAGGGACAGCATGAGGCTTTCGGTCAGCAATTGGTGAATCAGTTGCGCTCGCGTCGCGCCCAGTGCCTTACGAATCGCAATTTCTTTCTGGCGGGCCGTCGCTTTCACGAGCAGCATGCTGGCGACATTGGCGCAAGCAATCAACAGGACAAAACCAACTGCAGCCAGCAGGACCAGTAGCGAAGGCCGCAGAGGCCCGATCAGGAATTCCTCGAGCGTGACGGGTACGAGCCCGAACTCCGACGCATCTGCGTAGCTGCCAAATTGCTGTTTGTAATTGGTATTAATGGTATCGAGTTCTGACTGCACTTGGGGCAGGGTTTCGCCCGGTCGCATGCGCGCGATGACAGCCAGATAACCCGCGCCAGAGTGGACTAGCGCCGGCTTAACAAAAGTTGTTTCAAACACGCGCGGCAACCAGACCTCGGGTTCTGGAAACAAGAGGGGGAACTTGAAGTTGGCTGGCAGGATTCCGATAACGATGACGTTTTTTCCATCAAGTGTTATCGGTTTCCCCACGAGCCCTGGATCGGCGCCGAAGTGACTGTGCCAGAAGCCATCACTGATCACAACTACGTCCGCGCCTCCGGGCTGATCCTCCTGCGGCAGAAACGACCGGCCTTGGTTTGGTGTCGCGCCAAGAATCGGGAAAAAGTCCTGCGAGACTTTTGCGGCGACAACCGCTTCCGCTTCGCGCTTGGTTGCCATGCTCATGTTCAAGGTGTAAAACGCCGCAATTGCCTCCAACGACCTACTCTGTGCCCTGATCTGCTCAAACTTCGTAAAAGAGGTGTTGAGAGGAGTATGGCTTTCGAGATTCACCGAATTAATGGCAAGAAGTCGCCCCGGATCGGGATAGGACAATGGGCGCAGGAGCACGGCGTCCATGACGCTGAATATCACCGTGTTTGCTCCGACGCCCAAAGCCAAAGTCAGAACCGCCACGAGCGTAAACGCGGGACTCTGCATAAGCACGCGTGTTCCGAACTTTGCGTCTTGCCATAGTGTTCCCATATCTCACCGTTTTCCGATTTCCTGAAGACAACTGTTTTATGTGAAACGCACGGAGCAACTTTGTCGCCAACTTCGTCCCCTGGGACTTCTTGAAAATGGGCCTTACCTGTTTCAGGAACACGTGAAAGTGTTCAGATTCAAGAATCGGATGTCCGGAATTGAACGGTCTCACGCGTGCTACAGCATGCGAGTAGCACCCGCACGCCAAATATTCGTTCCATGAGCGAACGGGCGACCGTCATCGCGAAAGGCCAGTTGGGCGTTTCAAGTCGCATATTGCAAAACCCGTGCAGTAGCAATCTCATCGATCACGACCCATTACTTGCTCGGATGTTACACGTGGCGGACATTGGTCACGCCAACGGCAGTATTAGTCCCGTATATGCCAGTATCTGTACCAAGGTACGGGCCCAGGCCCGGCTGTTAACCGCACCATAGCGGTGCGCAAGCATCCGCCGGGGAGCGTCCGGTTTATGTACGCGCGACATCCGAGAGAATGTTATGTACCTGATGTTCACGCCAGGAATTCCTGCGACAATGTCGAACTCGTTCCTTTCCTCGAGTAAACCGGAAGCGACGACAGGCTATCGGCCGCGGGCAAGGACTGGTCTCTTAGACGAAACACTCGGCGACAGTTCTTCTCGACTCTTTGTTTGACGCTCGGCCGGCTCAGTTATCGAAAGAAAGGTTTAAAGATTGCCATGAGTTCTCATACGAAGTCTCTAGCAATTGGATACTTCCTTTGCGCCCTATCAGTGCTGGCGAGGGCCGACGATTTCCCGCTAAAGGAGGTTCCCCAACTCACGCGGCTCGTGGATTACGAGGCATCCTGGTCTCCAGACGGCCGATCCATTGTCCTAATCTCAAATCGCCACGGGGGCTTGAAAGTACATGTCCTCGACCCAAGAAGCGAACGAGGTGGCAGCGACATGCGGCAGATCACAAGCGGCCCGGATGAGGATGACTCGCCAGCTTGGTCGCCCGACGGACGCAAAATTGCATTCGTATGCATCCACGGCGGCGTCTCCGACATCTGCGTCATGAAGCCGGACGGCAGTGATGTGCGGCAGGTTACGCGCGGGCTAGGCCAAAATATCCATCCCGTGTGGTCGCCTGACGGTTCACGAATACTGTTTAACACTACATACTTTGCCGGCCCGGCACCCAGCGCTGAAAAGGCCATCGATGAGAAGCGCATGATCGGCGAAACTAGAGACAATTACATCGATCTGGCCACGATTCGTCCAGAGGGAGGAGACCTGCGGCGCATCACCTATGGCGGTGGATATACCTATGCATCATTTTCGCCGGATGGGCTTTCGATTCTGCACCGGCGACAACAGGGACGAGACTCGCAAGTCTTCCTCATGAACGCCGATGGTACCGGCGACCATAACCTTTCAGGGCCAGGGGCGATAGACGGTTGGCCGGCATGGTCTCCTGACGGCAGCAAGATTGTATTTTCGCGATACGGAGAGCACGGATTCCAGATTTTTGAAATGAACCGCGACGGTACTGGTGTTCGTCAACTTACGGATGCCCCGGGCGACTTTGTTAATCCGCGATGGTCTCCCGACGGAAAGAACATTTTATGCGGCAGGCGTTTAGGATCGACAAGTCTGATCCTGTTTGCCGCACCGAATTGATGCTATGGAGACTGCTGTGCGTACCGCGTGTCGAAGCCGGTGGTCCGGTTCTGCCCGCTTACGGTCGCGAAACGTCCGCTATCTCGTTGGTTGCATGGGCCAAACGCTCGACCGGCCGAGTGGCACAGTGCTTGCGGGTTCGAACTCAGGTTGGTACTCGATAAGCAGAGTTGATGCCGATGACAATCTGCCGGTCGAATATACAGGCAGAGTTATTCGTCCCCTTCCTTGTTATTCATTTATTCGGGCTTGAGCCCCATTCTTTCGCCCAGTCAATCGGACCGTTGACGAAGCGTCGGTGCAGTGTTGCCAGCAGTTGGGCATTGCCAACCACCAAATATTCATATGCTTTGTCCCACTCTTCACCATTCTTCCATCCGGTCTGAACCAGTCGCACGATTGTGGATTCGCCCTGGGCTTCAAAATGAAATCGCGCTGTTGTCCGTTCGCTTCGAACGGTTGGAAATCGCTCCGGCGCCATTGCCGACAGTACCAACTCCTCCTCCGGAACGAAGCTGAGTATGGTGCCCCCACCGGTCTTGCCGCCGGGGAAGTGCGCCGTCCATTCGCCGCCTTGCCGCAAGTCGACGAACGCTCCCGGAGTCAGCCAAGTGCTCAAGCCATCACTCGTTGTAAACGCTTTCCAAACCGCCGCCCGCGGCGCGGGAACTGTGATTTCAAGGACCAGTGCTTTCTGGGGAGCGTTTTTTCCTGAATCCTGAGCGAATGCCAACGCCATAGCCAGCAAACTGACGATGAGAAGCGTTTTCACCTTGCCTCCGAGTACTTAGTTGATCGTTCAAGTAAATACGGATAGACTTAAGAAAGCAAGAATTTTTTCATGCCCGAAACCGTGAATACGCGGGATCGCCTCATCGATTCGGCGCGCTACCTTTTCTGGGAGCGGGGATTTGCCGAGACCAGCATGGTCGATCTCTTGACGCACGCCCGGGTTAACTCGGGGAGCTTTTACCACTTCTTCGAGAGCAAGGAAGCGTTGCTTCGAGCAGTCTTGGAGGACTATCTCCATCTCTTGAAGCCGATGGTAGTCGATCCTGCCTTCGCGCAAACCAATGAACCGATGGCGCGCATCTTTGCAATCTTGGCGGGTTATCGCGCGCGAATTCTACAGACCGATTGCAAGTATGGATGCCCGCTCGGAAGGCTCGCTCTTGAGATTGATCCCGAGAACTTGCCTGCGCACAAGCTCATTGCAGAAAACTTTCAGAGCTGGATCGGCGTGGTCCGAGAGTGCATTGAGCAGCTCAAGGACCGACTGCCAAAGAGCACCAATCCCGATGCTCTTTCTACTTATGTTCTAGCGGTGATGGAAGGTGGCGTTATGCTTTCTAGGTCTTATGGGTCAGTGGAGCCCTTTGATCGCGCCATCGGACAGCTACGCGAGCATTTCCGCCTGCTCCTGAAGCCCAGACGAACGGATGCCGCGAAACGATGAAATCTTTCTTTCTTCTCGCTGAGTTTGAAGATTGCTGGTAGTGGCGTCGAAGACCAGCAATTCGTCGACGTCAGCCGCTAAAGCACAGTCGTCCGACAGCAGTGGTATAAACGACCGAATTTCAGGGACGAACAGCGGATATATTCACACGAAAATGCGGACGCCACAGGCCTTAATTGTGATTGAATGCTGGGAGCAATATTTTCTGCCTCGGCCTTGCGAGGACGATGATCGCTGGTTAATCCCGCATGCAACTTCAAATGAAAACTCGTTGTGCGAATTGCGGGGCAACTCTCCTTGCGGACGGCGTGGCCTTCATATGTTCCTACGAGTGCACGTTTTGTTCCGCATGTGTCTCCGAATACAAAGGCCGCTGTCCGAATTGCACGAACGAACTTGTTCGCAGGCCGCGTCGCGAGGGTTTCATCGCAGGCGCGGAAAGCGCTGTTCCTGAGCCAATGGGGGGCATTCAGCCCTGGCTCGTCTGGGCAGCGAGCTTCGGCGCTTGGATGCTTGTGGTCCTGGCTGCGAGCGTCGAGAGTTACGAGTGGTGGAAATCGCGCGGCAGTGCCATCAGTCTGGGCAGTATTTTAGGTTTGGAGACGAGCCAGATACTTACCTATGCTCCTCTGACGCCTGTCGTTTTCGCTCTCGCGACGCGTTTTCCTGTCAGAAAGGAGAATTGGGTAAGGGTGGCGTTTCTGCATCTCTGGTGTTCTGTCGGATTCTCGATTGTGCATGTTACTTTGAGAGGTTTGACTCCGTTTGCGGCCTGGGATCCTGAGGTTCACAGCTTTGTCTCCGGCGTCTGGAACTCGCAGGCGCACATATTCGAGATCAAATGGCACATTTTCGAGAATTTGTTGCTTTCGAATCTCGTGGATGACATAACGGGAGCATATGTGCCGATCGTGTTAGTAGCGCAAGCTTTTTTGTACTACCGCAGATTGCGGGATCGGGAGGTACATTCTGCCAAGCTTGAGATGCAGCTGGCCAGATCACATTTGCAAGCCCTGAAGAGTCACCTGCGCCCGCACTTTCTTTTTAACACGATGCATTCGATTTCGGCGCTCATGTTAACGGATGTCAATGCGGCCGACAAGATGATGTCTCGGCTGAGCGATTTGCTGCGATTGAGCTTCGAAAGCAACAGAATCCAGGTCACCAGCCTGAATCGGGAACTCGAGTTCGTGAACGGGTACCTTGAGATCGAGAAAATCAGATTGGGGCAGCGGCTGAATGTTGTGCTGGATATCGCGCCTGAAACCCTCGATGCGCAAGTCCCGTCCTTGCTGCTACAGCCTTTGGTGGAGAATGCGATCCGACACGGCATTTCAAAGCTTTCTTCGGGGGGCACCGTTTGGATCATCGCCAGTCGGAATGGGCGGGATCTTCAATTGCAAGTCAAAGATAACGGACCCGGCCTGGCCAAACCGAACGACGTTCCGTCCCGAGCCGGTTTGGGACTTCGAACAACCAGGGAAAGACTCCAGACGCTCTATGGCAATAAGCATAGCTTCGAGATTTGTGGTGTTGCCAGCGGCGGCGTGGAGGTTTGCGCCACAATTCCTTTTCGGGATGAACCGCCGTTATCGAAAGACGACGGAGTCTTCGAAATGTCAGCAATCGCCGAGTGACGGATAACGATTTGGCTCGTGGACCGTCAAGATAGCCGTGGGAACGGGGAATGGGGCGAAAGGCGGGAGGCACCGAATGATAGTTCCGGGGATCCGCACCATCATTGCCGATGATGAACACCTGGCGCGTCAGAAACTGGGGTTGCTTCTCAGTACAGAACCAGGCGTGGAAGTGGTCGCCGAATGCCAGAGCGGAGAACAGACCATTGACGCCGTGCGTCAGCACAGGCCGGATCTTTTATTGATTGATATTCAGATGCCCGACATGAATGGGTTCGACGTCCTCGAAAAGATCGCCGCCGACGAGATGCCGGTTGTGGTCTTCACGACAGCCTACAATCAATTTGCGACAAAAGCGTTCGATGCTCACGCCCTCGATTATCTTCTAAAGCCTTTTGAACAAGGGCGTCTTCATCAAACCATCGAGCGCACAAGAGCGGAACTGCTAAAGTCTCACAACTTCAATTTGACAACCCGCCTTCTCGACATGCTCGCCAACCAAGGGAAGCGGCCGATGGAGCCAAAACCTGCGGACGATCGCATGATCATTCGCGCGGGCGGGAGAGTGGTGTTTCTGGACACGAAGGAGATTGATTGGATTGAAGCGGCCGCGAATTATGTAAAGCTGAACGCCGGCAAAGACTCGTACTTACTGCGGGAAGGCATCGGCAGCATTGCGGAAAGACTCGATCCGGATCGCTTTGTCCGAATCCACCGTTCAGTAATTGTGAATGTCCGCAAGATCAGGGAATTACAGCCTTGCGACAGTGGCGAGTACATTGCAGTCCTGAAAAATGGCAAGGAGCTATCCTGCAGTCGCGGTTATCGGGCGCAGTTGCAGCGATTGATCGGAAGAAATTGTTGAAGCGGCTGACCGTTCCACCGGGTAACACTCAGGACGCAGTGCTGGTCCCTACTTTTACCGAGTACCTTTCGGGATAAGCTTTTAGCTCCACACCGAATTTCCCCCGTCACTTGTTTGCTGTCTCTTTCGCTTCCAGGTACGCGCGCTCTACTGCGACGGGCACGAAGGCGTCAAACGCGCGCGTGGCGTGCTCCTCCCCTCCGGTCAAAGGAGCACGAAATTGTTCAACGTCAATTTTCTTTTTCGTGTCCTCGAGGCTCAGGCCCGAGCGGACATCCTCCTTGACTTCGGAGACGATGAACTCCATCAGCCGGGTGACTTGACGCAGATGAGTGTGACCTCTTTTAATCCCGCCATGGCCTGGAATCATCACATCAAAATCAAGTTCGTCGAGCTCATGTAAGGTCTTCACCCACTCCGCAGGGGAACCGTCACCCGCATAGGGCATGTCATCAACCAAGTCTCCTGTGATGAGCACCTTCTCCGCGGGC
>Ga0181522_10000148_pt1 | contig 55870 bp, 46 predicted proteins | sample PEATcosm2014_Bin_27_FD_121103 | JGI IMG/M metagenome (GOLD analysis project Ga0181522, IMG submission 121103) | Peatland microbial communities from MTU Mesocosm Facility, Houghton, MI, USA - PEATcosm2014_Bin05_10_metaG | ecosystem: Environmental > Terrestrial > Soil > Wetlands > Peat | place...
AGTATGCCTACGACCGGAAAGACCCGCTGGCCAAGCTCGACCTCGGACTCGACGAAGCCGCCAGGAAGGGCTGGACGGTCGTCAGCATGAAGGACGATTGGAAGCAAATTTTCCCGTTCGAGGTCACGGCCATTGACATCCTGCTGGAACCGGATGCCACGATGATCCAGCACGCAGAGGCCAATAACGCCCGCCTGCTGAAGGTTTTCCCAAAGGGTTACTCCCTGGATGCGGAGCACCGCCCGCACATCACGCTCGTCCAGCGTTTCGTCCGCACCGCCGACCTGGACAAAGTCTATGCCGCCGTCCATCCGGTGCTCGCTGCCGCCAACGTGAACGCGATGAAGCTGGAGGCCTTCAAATACTACTACGCCCCGGGCGGCGCGATTGGCATCGCGGGCATTTGCGCGAAGCCGACGCCGGAAATCCTGAAGCTGCAAGCGGACATCATTGCCGCCGTGGCCCCGTTCACAGTTGAGACCGGACCTATCGGCGCGTTCACCGCTCCGCAGGAGACACCCGAAATGGACGCGATGCTGATCGGCTACGTCACGACGTTCGTGCCGAAGATGAGCGGTGGGAATTACAATCCGCACGTCAGCACCGGCGTCGCTCCCAAGGAATATCTCGACCAGATGCTGACCGAACCGTTTGCGCCGTTCACCTTCTCGCCCGCAGGCGCGGCCGTTTATCAGCTCGGCCCGTTCGGCACGGCGGCGAAGAAGCTCAAAGAATGGGATTTGAAGCCTTGAAAATCAACTGGAGCAAACGGAGCTGGAAAGGAAATCTCTGTTTGCTTCGTTAACTCCTATCAAGAACACAACCATGAAAACCATTCTAAAACAAGAACTCCTTGTCGCCTCAATCCTTGGCGCGATGGCGCTCACAACCTTTGTTGTCCGGGCCGGAACTGTCGGCCACTACAACGGCGGCATAATGGACATCCGCGACTATGCTGTGCCGGATCCGGGATTTTATGCCTTGGTGTATAATTACTACTACACCAGCGACCGGCTCAATGACGGCAACGGCAACCAGATCAATTCCGTGACCATCAAACCCGGCCCGGGGCCGGGCGTCACGCTCCCGGTGAGCGTGGATGTGAACGTCTATGCCGTCTCCCCCGCACTGGTCTGGGTGTCACCTTGGAACTTCGAAGGTGTGAAATACGCTGCCTACATTGCGCCCTCGTTCGTCAACGCGAATCCCAGCGCGTCAATCTCCACGATCAACGGCAGCGGACGCAATCCCAGCGCCTCGCAGTTCAGCGTCGGCGATTTGTTCGTGATGCCCGTCTGGCTCGGCTTGACCCTGACGAACTGGGATTTCTCCCTGGGTTACGGCTTCTATGCGCCGGTGGGCACTTACAATACCTCAACCATCACCTTGCCGATTGTCGGCTCGGTAAAATACGCCTCGCCCGACAACACCGGTCTGGGATTTTGGACGCACCAGATCCAGAGTGCGGCGTATTGGTATCCCTGGTCCGACAAGCGCATGGCCGTCATGACTGCGTTGACCTACGAAATCAATCAAAAGAACGAGGACTTTGACATCACTCCGGGAGACACTCTCACCCTCAACTGGGGCATCAGCGAGTATCTGCCGCTCACCAAAGACGAAAAGCTTCTGCTCGAGGTCGGTCCGCTGGGCTACGATAGCTGGCAGGTCACCCATGATACCGGGAGCGCCGCAAGAAGCGCGTCGGTCCTTGACCAGGACCATGCCGTCGGCGCGCAGGTCGGCTTGAGTTATGTGCCGTGGAACGCCGCGCTGGATTTCCTGTATTTCACCGAATACTACTCGGTGGGGCGGCTCCAGGGCCAGTCGTTCAGCCTCAACCTGCTCTTCAAGTTCTGAGAGCCGTAACCATGGAAATCATCGCCGACCACGGCAAGGCTGTGCCGATTACCATCCTGACCGGCTTTCTTGGCGCGGGCAAGGGGATCGTCCCGCAACCAAAATTGCCGCGCGAGGAGCAGCAGGAGCAACTCACGCGCGATCTGGAGATTGATCCGAAGAAGTATTATCCGCCGGATGTCTATCGCGAGCCGACCACCAAGCTGGCGAACCCGGAGGTGATTGATTTGATCGCGCTGGCGAAGGTGATGGGAATTGATTTGACCAAGTTCGTCCCCAAGAAATAACGTGAAATCGGTGACGCGAGAACAGAACGATGTAACCAAACTCCAATAAAACAAACGCATATGAAACGAAGCAACCTGATGAGATACGGGCTGACCGTGCTGTCCGCTTCGACGGCGATGGTTGCCGGCCTGTCAACACCCGCCCAGCAAATCAATGGCGTGCCGGGTTCACCCAGCGCGACGCAGGTGATTGACGGGAAGCAAATCCCGCCGCCGCCGCTGCCGTTTGGCGGCGTGATCAAGGAAGACGCCAAGGATTCCACGCCTTACTGGCCGCCGCCCGTCGTGCCGCCCAAGGGCGCGCCGAACGTGCTGCTCATCATGACGGACGACCAGGGCTATGGCGTTTCCGGGACTTTCGGCGGCGTCATCCCGACGCCCGCGATGGACCGCGTGGCGCAGGCGGGATTGCGCTACACCCAGTTTCATTCCACGGCACTGTGCTCGCCCACACGCGCGGCATTGATCACCGGACGCAATCATCACTCGGTGGGTTTCGGTGTGATTGGCGAAATGTCCACCGGCTATCCGGGCTATGATTCTGTCATCGGGCCGGACTGCGCCACCATCGGCGAAATCCTCAAGGAGAATGGTTATGCCACATCGTGGTTCGGCAAGAATCATAATACCCCCACCTATCAATACAGCGAGGCGGGACCGTTCAATCAATGGCCGGTCGGCATGGGTTTCGAATATTTCTACGGGTTCATGGGCGGCGAGACCGACCAGTGGACGCCCTATCTCTACCGCAACACGACTCCGATCTTTCCGTGGATCGGCCGGAAGGATTACAACCTCACCACCGATCTGGCGGACGAGGCCATCAAATACATGCACGGTCTGAACGCCGCCGCGCCGGACAAGCCGTTTTTTGTTTATTATGTCCCCGGCGGCACACACTCGCCGCACCAGCCAACGAAGGAGTGGATTGATAGAATCAGCGCCATGCACCTGTTTGACGACGGCTATGAAAAACTGCGTGATACAATCTTTGCCAACCAGAAGCGGCTCGGCGTGATTCCGCCGGACACGCAACTGACCCCGTGGCCGGACGGGCAAGCGGCTTATGGCGGGGCCAAGCTGCCGCGGTGGGACTCGCTTTCGCTGATTCAAAAGAAGCTCTACACGCGCGAGGCGGAAGTTTTTGGCGCCTACGTCGCCTATACCGACCATGAAATTGGCCGGGTCATTCAGGAGGTTCAGGATGAAGGCAAGCTCGACAATACGCTCATTATCTATATCAGCGGCGACAACGGCACCAGTGCCGAAGGCACCGAGGAGGGGACGTTCAACCAGATGACCGCCTACAACGGCATCCTGACCCTCCCGGAAGCGTTGCAGATGTTGCATTACGAAGACTGGGGTTCGGACAAGACCTACCCGCACATGGCGGTGCAATGGTCCTGGGCGTTTGACACGCCCTTCAAGTGGACCAAGCAGGTGGCGTCGCATTTCGGCGGCACGCGGCAGGGCATGGCCATTTCCTGGCCCGGCCATATCACCGATGTCGGCGGCATCCGCCCGCAGTTCCATCACATGATTGACATCGTGCCCACCATCCTGGAAGCCGCCGGCATCAAGGCGCCCGACATGGTCAACGGCATCCAGCAAAGGCCGATTGAAGGCATCAGCATGGCCTACACGTTTGACAAGGCGAATGCCAATGCGCCCTCGAAGCGCGACACGCAGTATTTCGAGATGTTCGGCAACCGCGCGATCTACCATGACGGCTGGATTGCCGCCACGACGCCGCCCGCCGCGCCCTGGGCGCTGGGAACGGGCAAGCTGCCCGCCATTAACGACTACAAGTGGGAGCTTTACAACATCGCGGATGATTATTCGGAATTTAACGACCTTTCGGCCCAAACCCCCGACAAACTGAAGGAAATGCAGGCGTTGTTCCTGACCGAGGCGGCGAAATATAACGTCCTGCCATTGGATAATTCAATCCTCCCGCGCCTGCTGACGCCGCGACCGAGCGCGACCGCCGGAAAAACGGAATTCACCTACACGGGTGAAAATGTCGGCATTCCGGTCGGCAATGCGCCCAGCATTTTGAACAAGGACTACACCATTACCGCCGACATAACCGTTCCCGAAGGCGGGGCGGAAGGAATGATTGTGACGATGGGCGGACGCTTCGGCGGTTACGGACTCTACCTGCTCCACGGCAAGCCGGTCTTCGATTACAATCTGCTCGATCTGGAACATTTCCGCTGGGAAGGCGGCGTGGGCGGCTTGATCGGCGATGACTTGTTCGGCAAGGCACTCAAGCCGGGCAAGCACACGATCGTGTTTGACTTCAAATATGACGGCCCCGGCTTGGGCAAAGGTGGCACCGGTGTGCTGTCGGTGGACGGCCGGGATCTCGCCCGCAAAACTGTCGCGCACACGATTCCAATACTCATGTCCATAGACGAGTCCTTTGATGTCGGCATGGATACTCGCACGGCGGTGGATGACAGCTACGAATTGCCGTTCAAGTTCACCGGCACGATTGACAAGCTGACCTTCAAACTCGGCCCGTCACAGATGACGGCGGAAGATCAGAAGGCCGTGGATGAAGGGAAAAAGAGCGCCGATAATTAAGCGCCGTATTCCGCGTTTGTGAACTTCGCGGGCTGCCCTCATTCCTCGAGGGTGGCCCGCGACCTCACTGGCGAGAAACGATTTTTGTTAGGAAGCTTTAACCCATGGACCTCATCGCCAACCACGGCAAGGCCGTGCCGATAACCGTCCTGACCGGCCTTCTCGGCGCGGGCAAGACGACGCTGCTCAACCGCATCCTGACCGGCAACCACGAGTTGCCATGAACATGACCACGGGCATGACCACTCAAAAGTGTTCAGCACCTGGAGCTTTGAGACCGACCAGCCGCTGAAGCTGGAAGCGTTGAAGCAAACCATGCGCAAGCTGCCGGGAACCGTCTATCGCGCCAAGGGCGTGATTTATTGCACCGACGCGCCAAAACAGCGGGCGGTGCTGCAGGTGGTTGGCTGGCGCGTGGACATCTCGTTGCAGGACGAATGGGGTGAACGGACGCCGCGCACACAGATTGTCGTCATTGGCGCGGCCAACAGCCTCGACACGGCGATGCTCAATAAACAGTTCAACCTGCTGACTTAATCAAAGCCAAATCAAACAACGGATTACCGATCACTCGTCCTCGCCAATCGCCAAGACGGGAATGGGCAATGCGGACTGGGCGAGGAACGCGCTAATCCAAGCCGCCATAAGCTAAAGAATCCCCTTGCTGGCCATATCCTTTAAAATCGCGCTAATCGCTGATTTTGAAAGATTAAACACATCAATATCCTCGCTTGGTTCGAGGTTTTCTGATGGATGAAAAAGCGGATTGCGAAAGTTGTCCTTTAATTGGCGCAGGGTGGAAACAATCTTTTTGTCCACCCCCTTGTCTTCGAGCGCTCGAATATATTCTCCCATGTTTCTATTTGCTGGCGGCGGAACGTCCAGCCTGTTCATGTAACCTAAAATAACCGATTCCAAAGCCCTAAAAGAATGAAAACCGGCGGCGGTCGGCAATTCAAACGCTATACATTGTCCTGCCCGTTTAATGTCATAGATAGCTTGTGGGGTTAAGGCAACAATCTGCCCGACTTCCTCATTTGAAAAAACTTCCTCAGCATGTTCAATTAAAACGGCAGTTGAGAGGATTCCTTTTTTAGAAACGGTAAAAATCCCCAGCTCCGCGCATTCTTGTTTAAACAGAATTTCAAAGTGATAAAGCCCTCGATAAATCTGAAGATGGTCCGCATCGGTTAATGAGGAAATGCCACCAAGTTGACCGGCCCTCATTATAAGTGAATCCATGAAATCCAACAGTTTCTTAGCTTCCTCGACACAACTTTTAAAACGGACAACGGTTGTGTCTTGGTCGTCGGTAACATTGCGCAAATACTTTTGGGCATCCGCAATGATGTTGACGGATTCTGAAGACCCAAAAATCGGAATGCCAATTTTTAAGGTTTTCAGGCGCTCAAACGCCTGGCCGCAGGCGTAGAAATCGAAAACGTTCGTTTTTCTCATTTCAGTTCCCTGTATATCACCAAAAAAAGGCTGCGGAAAGTGAATATCTAGAATGGATTTCATTTATTGACCTGACGGGGGATTTGCGGATTGATGGCGCTAGGTTTATGAGTGACCATATTGAAATAAATGTCACTGAAGATGAGCGAAAAATTAAAAACATAATTCTTCGTTCTCGAAAACCCATATCGATCCAGCATATTGCAGATGAAATGAAGAAGCCTTACGGCCATGTGGAAATGATTGTAAAAATGATTGATAAAGGATTTGGGGGCATCTTTATATGGGGTAGCACTGATGACGGTAGCACCGTTATCCAGCTTGTCCCCCACGCTCATTCCGCGAGGTTTCGGGGGCCAAAAGAACAAAACTAGGAACACGATTAGAAAAAGTCCCCCCAAGAGCGCCAGCGCGAACGCTGCGCCCAAGCGTGAAAAATGGGCAATAAGCACATATCGGCTTCGCTCCGGCCATCAAAGTCCCGTCGTTATTGACGAATCCCCAAGAGCCAAAATTTTGGCTCCAAGGCGATAGAGCATTACCCCTTTCCCCTATTGGCCTAAAGTCCAATATCCAACCACCGCCCGGTTTTGACAAACTTCCCCCCGCATGACCAAGACCCGGCTTCTTGCGCTGGACGGAAAAAGCGCCAGGAATGTAACAAATTCACATGGGGCGAACACCCCATGGTGCTTGCAGGCAATTCCGGTTCATATTGAGACTAATTAATTTTATGGCGAACCATGCAGGCTGCTCCGGTGGCAAGTGCGGCTCGCACTGGCCCAATTGCCAGTGGCGCTGCCACCGGCACGCGAATTCACCAGCGAAAAATTGAAACCACAAACCAAATAACAACCAAAGGAGAAAGAAATGAACACATCAACCATGAATAAACAAACCTGCAGCCGTTGGCTAAAACCCCTGTCCGGGGTTTTAGCCGGTGGTCTGCTGCTCGGTCTCACCGCCTGCAACACCACGAAACAAGTCAGCGAGACGCCGAAGGATTTCTCCGGCTTCCTCGGCGACTATTCCCAATTGACCAAGGGCGATGGCGATGAAGCCAATTACCTTTACATCGACAAGTCCGCCGATTGGGCCAAATACACCAAGATCTACATCAAAAACGTGGACCTCTGGAAATCCGACGACAAGGATTCGCCGCTGGGCAAGCTGTCCACGGACGACCAGCAGATGCTCGTGAACTTTGCCCACACGGCGCTGGCGGACGCTCTGGGAAAGGATTTCCAGATTGTTGACACGGCCGGACCGGACACTTTGGTGATCCATGGAGCAATTACCGAAGACAGGAAATGCCATGTGGTGCTCAATCTGATTTCCACGGTTTATCCTGCCGCGCTGGTCATCAGCTACGGCAAGCAGATGATCACCGGCACCGGCACCGGCGTCGGGGCGGTGCGGATTGAAGTGGAACTCACGGATGGCGTGACCGGCCAGCGCGTGGCGGCGGCGGTGGATGAGCGGGCCGGAACCAAGGCCTTGCGCACCAAATTCGACGGCACCTGGGGCGACTACAAACTGGCGATGGATTGGTGGGCGACCCGGCTGAACGAGCGCCTGGAACTCTTGAAGAAGGGCGACTTCAGCGACAAATCATTGTAAGCCTGCCGGTGATGCAACATGCGGGCTGTCCCCATTCCTCCGGGGGACGGCCCGTTTTTTCTCCCACCTTCCGGACTTTGTGATCGTGAAATGCGCGGGCTTGTTTTCCACGAACCGACCTCACACAATTTGGCTTTATGACCAGACTATCCGCCAAGCTTAAGGAGGAGTTTTTCGCGTTGCTCCCGCCAACGCTCTTTTTTTTCGTGGCCCTGCATATCGTGGCGTTCATTCATGTGTTGATGCTCAAGGGAATGGGGATTTCGCCACTGACTTCGATTTCGATCGCGGTCGCCGCCCTCATTCTGGGCAAGGCTGTGTTGATTGCGGACCTGCTGCCCATCATCAACCGTTTCCCCAAACACCCGCTGATTTACAACGTCGCCTGGAAGACCGTGATTTATCTGCTGGTGTCCGTGTTCATCCACTATCTGGAAAATCTCCTGGATTTCGCGCGGCAGGCCGGCGGCCTGTTGGCCGGCAACAAGAAGCTGCTGGCGGAAATCGATTGGCCGCATTTCTGGGCCATCCAGATCATGCTCTTGGTGCTGATTGTCATGTATTGCACCATGCACGAACTGGTGCGGGTGATCGGCAAGGAAAACGCGCGGCGGATATTCTTCGGGCCGATGCCGGCTCTGACTGAAAGCAACCGGTAAACCATACCCAGCCGTCGGAAGCCGGCCAACAATCCACAGAAACCGCCAAATCATACGAAACGCAAAAAAACACCCATCTTGATCGCCCTTGGGCTTGCGGCGGTGCCTGCGATCGCCTTCGCTGCCGGCGCGGACACGTCCGGTCCGCCGTCAAATGACATGCTGCTGCTCGACAGCATGGGACGCGTGGTGGCGGTGTCGACAAATGAGGTGCCTTCGGCATTTCAACCCGGCGCGGCGATCGGGTTGGGGCGCCAGTTACCCGACCCGGTGGCGGGCTCAAGCATGCCGTTGGAGATCTTGCAACGGACGCGCGCCAACACGGCGGGGTTCCAGTTTTTCCCGGCTCATCGCCCCTCTCTCATGCCGTATCTCGCGAGCCAGGATGATTACGGCAACACGGCCATCCGGCCCGGCGCGCTCTTTTCTTCCTTTGCCCCGCTGGAAGATCCGGTGCAGGGCGCGAAATATTGGCTCTCGGAATACGGTTTCCGTTATTCGCTGCAACAGTCGGTCACCTATGTCAGCATGACCGGCGTGAAGCAAGGCTCCAGCGACCTGAGCTATCATACCCTGGATCTCAAGTCGAAGTGGGCCCTCTTCAACGCGCCCGATGCCGGCACCGCCGGCTGGATCAGCTCCCAGGTTGAAGCCAAGAACAGTTTTCAGTCCGCCGGCCAGACGCAGTCCGCCAAATCCAATCTCGGCACCGTGACCGATCCCACCGGCATCTGGTCGAATGTGAACGATTTCCGGATCCCGGAACTGGCCTGGCAGCAGTCCGCCCGCAACGGCGAAATCGTCCTGGTGGCGGGTGTGGTCAGCCAGCGCAATTATATCGACGGGAATGCCTATGCCGACAGCGGTCGCAGCAAGTTCATCAATTCCGCCCTGATAAACTCGGAGGTGCTGCCCCTGGCGGAGTATAATTTCGGACTCAACCTCCAGTGGCAGCCGCTGGACGAATGGTACGCCATGGCCGGAGGTTCGATGGGTGGCAACCAGGCCGGCAACGTGCCGTGGACGGATTTCAGCGGGGAAAACTGGTCGTTGCCCGGGGAAATCGGCTACGCGCCACGGGATCTTTTCGACCTGGGGCCCGGCGTTTACCGCATCCAGCCGTTTGCCGCCGAGGTGGATGGCGCCACCGGTGGCGGACTGTGTTTCGACCTTCAGCAGCAACTGGGTTCAGATTCGCCGCTGGGCTGGTTCGGGCGTTTTGGCTTCGGCGGCAAAAAGGTGTCCGACGGCGCCGCGGCCCAGGCGGGCACCGGGTTCGTCCTGCAGGGGCCGTTCAAACATCTGCTGTTGCAGCGGACGAGCAACGATCTCCTCGGCACCGGCTTCGTCTGGAGCGAGCCTTCGTCCACCACCAAGACGGTTTATCACGAGAACGAATACGTGTGGGAGACGGTCTATTCCCTGCAACTGACCCCCACGATCAAAATCCAGCCAGACTTCCAGATGATCTGGGACCCGGCCTTTAACCGGTACCATGATCAGGCGACGGTCTTTCAGCTTCAACTCGTCATGGCCTGGTGACCGGGCCACCGGCCACCCGCCACTCGCCGGCGCCGGCGGTCAAGAGGCCGCGGCTGGAGGAGGCGCCGCGGCTGGCGCCGGGGGTGCTTCGGCCTGCCGGTGGCTGATGACATGGAGTTCCGTTTGCGGAAAATTGTCTGCCGTGTCCAGCAGGGCATTTTCAAAAAACTTGGCCAGGGGAACCCGTCGCGTGTGTGGAAACTTCGCCGCCAATTGTTGTTTCTCTTCCCGGGTCAAAATCCGGTCCCAGCCGATGAATAGATATTGCACCAGATTTTCAATATCCATGTAAACATTGGTTTGGGTGTTAATTTGTTCAATCAGATCCATAGTTTGCCTTGGTTATCGCCCCGCGCCGCCTTCACCGGGGACAGTTAACACCCTTCGCACCTGTTTGGGAAAGTCAAAAGATGGCCTCGGCGGGTGGGGTCGGAAGAAGTCATCAGTTTTCGGTAATCAGTCCCAACACGACCGCTTTGACCACTCGTCACTGATGACTGATAACCGTTCACCGGCAACCCGTCTCCCGGGCCGCGAACCTTTCCAATCTGTAATGCCTTCGAAAGGGCGGTGTAATCCGGTGGGTTTACGTTTTAAGCAGACGGCGTGACTGCCATGACAACATCAAACCGACCATGACCATGAAAAACAAATTATTTCTATTCGCAATCGCCACCATCGCCACGAGTGCGTCCCTGATGGCCCTGCCCGGCCGGGCCGGCGACTCCAAATCGGAGCCGGACTTGCCGCAAACTTCAAGCCCGGCGGTAGCACCGGGAAAGACGGGCAGCCAGGCCGCTGAATGGAGCACCGATTACGACGCGGCGCTCAAACTGGCCAGAGCAACACACCGGCCCATCCTGCTGGACTTCACGGGATCGGACTGGTGCGGCTGGTGCATGAAACTCGACCGCGAAATCCTGGCCACCCCGGAGTTCAAGCGGTATGCCGACCAGCACCTCGTGCTGGTGAAGATAGATTTCCCGATGCACCAGGCCCAATCGGATGCCGAGAAGGCGCGGAACGAACAACTCGCGGCGCGTTTTCAGGTGGAAGGTTTTCCCACGCTGGTGCTGCTGAATCCCGGGGCCAGCGCGATTGGCACCCTGGGCTACATGCGCGGCGGCCCCGGGGCATTTATCGAGCGCCTGACGGCGCTGCTCGCCAGCCAGCCGTGAACAGGCGAAGTCGGAAGAAGCAATCCGGGAGCAACAGTTTTCAGTCATCAGTTCCCCGGTTACGGATCACTGGCCACTGGCACCGACCGGTCATTGATTCCGCTCGTGCTGTCAAAAAGGCGTTCCGGACTCAACCGTCAGACCAGAGATGGGTGCGCACAACTCCCCGGCTGAAAACCTTGGGGCGTTCCCTTTGTTTTCCAGTTCTCCTAATCACTGATCAGAGCGTGCTGATGGTCAGCGACCGCGCAATACCGCCAACACTGTGAGGATGACGATAAAGGCGGCCCCGCTGGGGGCAACCAACGCGTCACTCGCAAGCATCGGCGTGATTAATAACAGATGCATGGTTTGTCTTTCGTTTATGATGGCAATTCGTTTGCCGTCAAATCCTCCCGGCACTAATGGGTTATCTACGCCCAACTCCCCTCATGTCCAGAAAAAGTTATTCACATCCAAGCGATAAGGTGTTCTTTGTTGTCAGTATTTCAGCATCCTGGAACACAACCACTTACACCGGCTCGGCCCAATAATCTGGAAGGACAGCCCGATGCCACGCCTTGATGTTCGATGAAGGAGACGGCGAATGTTTCTCCTGCTCCATCCCAACGGGATGAATATCAATCAGCCCAAGGTTGCGGAGCTGCCGTGGGTCATCGTTCCCATAAATTTATCAACCCTGAAAGGTTGGGCTAAAGACATAATCAGTCATCAGCAAACAGTGGTCCGTCGCCGGTTTTACACCACTGATTACGGTTCACCGACCGTATTGGCCCAAGGTCCAATATCCAGCCGCCGCCTGCTTCCGGTAATGTTCTCTTTGCTTGACCAAGTCGCATCCTTTGATTGCCATGTTGGCCAACGCAAAATGAAAAAATTGTTCCACACGGTGACCGCGGTCCTCGAAGCCGGAGCCGGCCTGGCTCTGGGCTGTTTCCCGTCGGCGGTGGTGGCGTTGCTGCTTGGTTCGGGGCTCGACACACCCGTGGCGGTGATACTCGGACGTCTGGCCGGGGCCGCGCTGCTCACGCTGGGCGTCGCCTGCTGGCTCGCGCGCGGCGACGCGGAGAGCCGCGCCGCAAGAGGACTGGTTGCCGCGATGGTGGTGTATAATTTCGGTGCGGTTGTGCTCTTTCTCTATGCCGGCATCGGTCCCGGATTGCACGGCATCGCCTGGTGGCCGGCCGTGGTTCTCCACGCAGGCATGACCGTCTGGTGCATCGCATGCCTTCTGCCCCAGCCGGCGTCCAAACTCATCGCCGCCCAGACTCAAGTCGCATCTGTACAAAACGAAAAATAACGATCATCATACCGGAAAATCCTATGAAACGCACAACCCTCCTCACCCTGACCGGCCTGGCGTTCACCCTCACGCTGGCGCTCACTCCCGCAACCCTCTTCGCGCAGAGCGCGGCAGCCGGCGACACCAATGCCGCTCCAGCCAATCCAGCCATGGCACTGCCAAGCTCCGCTGTCCCGGCAGCAGACCAGTGGCGCTTCACTGTCGCCCCCCTGCTCTGGGCGGCGGAAATCAACGGCAACGTCACGCTCAGAGGCAACACGGCAGACATCAACGTGAATCCCGGCAAACTGCTGCAACACACTGAAGCCGCCATGATGGTCTATCTCGAAGTGGACAAAGACAAATTTGGCTGGTATGCCCAGCCGAACTACATGAAGCTCGGCGCCAGCGGCAACGGCTCGGGCGAAATCACCCAGCACTTTAATTTCTCCGACACCCTGAAAATCTGGATCGTCGAGAGCGCGTTCACCTACCAGCTGGTCCAGACCGAAGAGAAAAATCCGCTGACGCTGGATGCGTATGCCGGGGTTCGCTATTGGAACGTGTACAACAATTTGACCATCCGGGACAATCTCGGCACCATTCTGGGAAACCCTTCCGGCACCATCCAATTGACGGATCCGATCATTGGTCTGCGGATGCAGAAATATCTGACCGACAAATTCAGCGTGGGCCTGCGTGGCGACGTCGGCGGGTTCGGCATTGCCGAACACAGTTCGGAGTTCTCGTGGCAGGCGGTGGGGATGCTGGGCTATGATTTCACCAAGAACTTCACCCTCAACGCCGGTTACCGTGCGCTGGGGATTCAGAAGGAAAACGGCAGCGGCGCCAGCCAGAACGGGGCAAACCTCAATTTTTTCGGCGCGATTGTCGCCTTGAATTTCCACTGGTGACAAGCAACCGAGCCGGATCAATCAACCATGCTTTCCCTCATTCCTCAGCCTCAACTTGAGCCGGCACTGCTGATGATTCCTCCTCCGGGGGAGTCAAAACCCAACCCAAATCCGACTCGCATCCGCCAACCAAATTGAAATTGTGACCCCGACGACGGGTCCCATGATGAACAACGCATGAACCTCACCGGGAAAGTTTTATGAATAAAAACAGGCAAACGAACTCACTCCGTAATTTTAAACTTCTGGCGGTCTGCGGTGTTGGATTATTACTCCAGCCATTGCTCAAAGCCGATGTGGTCCTCCTGCAAAACGGAGGGGTGCTCACCGGAACGGTCCTGCAACAGGATGCCGACGGCGTGCTGATTCAGACGGACTCCGGCACCTACCGTTATCCGCTTTCCTGGGTCCGGGATGTGAAGAAGGAAGCCGCCGCCGCGCCGCATGTTTCAAACAATGGAAGACGCATTCCCGATTGGGCCCAGATCGTTTCCATGCTCGCGAGCACCGGTTGGTCGCAGAATTTGCGGCAGATCCCGGCCACGGTGATCAACTATGGGAAATTTAACAACGTTCCCTACGTCTCGTTTCGCTGCGCTGCCGGCGGCTACGAAGTCAATATCTTCGGCGACCTGAACGATCCGGCGGCCGTCCAGATCGGGGCCATGAATTATCTGAAGCAAAGCGACGAGGCCAGAAGCAACTGCGTTAATTTTATCTGTTCGGTGCTGGCGAACCACGACGACCGGAAAATGGTCCGCGCCTTGAACTGGAATCAGCCGGACACGAACAGCAACGGGGGCATGACGTTTGAAACCCTCGTCCCGGGGGAATGGGGTTCGTACGGCGGATGGTGGGTGTCGGTTTATAACGACAGCGGGCTCGCCAGCGCGCGGGCCTCGGACGCGGAACTGGCCAGCCTGACACAATCCCGCACCGCTCCCGCAACGCCCGTGATCACGGCCGCTCAACCGATGGGATCGGCCCAGCCGATGGCGGCCTCCTCAACCAATGCCGCCCAGCCTGACGCAGCCGCTTCGCAATCAGCGGCGATGATGCCCGCCCAGCCGGTGACCACCACGACCCAACCGGGTGTGATTACGACGTACGGCGCGACCTATGGCGCAACTCCCGGCTGGACGGCGGAAGAACTGGCGGCTGCCCGGCCGGTGGCTCCGGCCCCGTATCCTGAGGCAACGGGAGACAAGTCCTACCCTTCAAGTGACCAGGTCTATCCGCGAACCTACGACCGATCGGCGGGAACCTATGGCGCGCGCCGGCGCTAGATCTTGTTGTTTTATGTTTCGCCAAGCCGACCGCATCCGACACCTTCTGGCCCCAGCCCTGGCGGGCTTGGCCGTCTTGGCCTGCAGCGTCCCGGCGTTCGCGGAAGACAACCCGGCCGGCGCCCCGTCCAACCTGACGATGTCCGCCCCGTTGTCCGCCTTCGGGCCGACAATCCCGAATCCGTCTCCCGCGCCCGGCCCGGCGCCGGAGGGCATGGTGTGGATTCCCGGCGGCGAGTTTTCCATGGGCAGCGAGGGCAAATGCAACGGCGCCGTTTGCTGCTCACCCGCAACGGTTGCCGATGCGTTGCCCATCCACCGCGTTTATGTAAACGGCTTCTGGATGGACCAGACCGACGTGACCAACGACCAGTTTGACAAATTTGTCAAGGCCACGGGCTACAAGACCATCGCGGAAATTGCGCCGACCAAGGAGGAGTTCCCCACCGCACCGCCGGAAAATCTGGTGGCCGGTTCGGTGGTTTTCACGCCCACACCCGGCCCGGTTTCGCTGGATGATCATTTCCAATGGTGGCGTTACGTGCATGGCGCCAACTGGCGTCATCCGGCCGGCCCGGACAGTGACCTCAAAGGCAAGGGAAATTACCCGGTCGTTCAGATTGCTTATCCCGACGCGGTGGCTTACGCGAAATGGGCCGGCAAACGTCTGCCGACCGAGGCCGAATGGGAGTTCGCCTCGCGCGGTGGTTTGAGCGGCAAACTTTACGCCTGGGGTGATGAATTCAGGCCTGGCGGCAAATGGATGGCCAACACCTACCAGGGAACATTCCCGGTCAAGGACACAGGCGAGGACGGCTTCGCGGGCATCTCGCCGGTGAAATCGTTTCCGCCGAATGGTTACGGCCTGTACGACATGGCGGGCAACGTGTGGCAATGGTGCAGCGACTGGTATCGGCCGGATTATTACGCCCGATTGAAGCTCACGGGTCTCGATGTGGCCCGCAACCCGCAGGGGCCGGACTCATCTTATGATCCGTCCGAGCCGGGCACGAAGAAGCGCGTCCAGCGAGGCGGCTCGTTTCTCTGCACCGACCAATATTGCACGCGTTACATGGCTGGCACCCGCGGCAAGGGAGATGTTGACACCGGCTGCAACCACCTCGGTTTCCGCTGCGTCCAGGACGCCGCGGGAAAATGAGCTTGCGCCGCTGAAATGAGCGCCACAGGATTTGAATATGCATAATCAGCCGATCGCTGACGGCTCGCTGGTCGCCTGCCCGCACTGCGATCTCCTGCAGCGCCTGCCGGACATTGCGCCCGGCGCCTCGGCGCGCTGCCCGCGTTGTGACAAGGAACTGTGGCGTCGCCGGGAGGATTCGCTCAATCGCACGTTCGCGCTGACGGTTGCGGCGCTGGTGCTTTATCTGATCGCAAACACCGTTCCCATGCTCGGGCTGTCAGCGGCCGGCCATCAGGCGTTCACCACCGTGGTCGGCGGCGCCCAGCAACTCTGGCACGACGGCCAGCAGATTGTGGCCGTGCTGGTGCTTTTCGCCGCTGTCATCTCCCCGGCGCTCCAGATTGGCCTCATGCTCCTGATCGTGATCGGTTGCCAGCGCCAGCGGCCGCCCGCCTGGGTCGGAATGCTGTTACGCCATCTTCAATTCACCCGCACCTGGAGCATGATCGAGGTGATGATGATCGGCGTGCTGGTGGCGCTCACCAAGATTGCCGACTATGCCACGGTCATTCCCGGCGTGGCGCTGTTTTCCCTGGGCGGACTGATCTTCCTGCTCGCCGCCATGCAGTCGAATTTCGATCCGCACGAGGTGTGGGATCGGGTGCAATGGGCGGAAACTGAGGTGCAGCCGCCGCTGACCGGAAACCCGATGGCGGAGGTGACATCTTGAAAACAATGGCCCTGACCGCGATGCAGGAGGGTCTGCAGAGTTGCGAGGCCTGCGGACTGCTCTCGCGGCCGGCGCCGGGAGCACATGAAGGCCGCTGCCCGCGCTGTGATGAAGAACTCGTTTTTCGCAAGGCGGACAGCCTGCAACGCACCCTGGCCTTCCTGATCGCCGCCGCGGTCTGCTATGTCCCGGCCAATGTCCTGCCGGTGCTGACCACCATCACCGCCACCGGCAGCGAGTCCGATACCATCATGCAAGGGGTTGTGCTGCTCTGGTCGCCGACAGGCTGGCCGCTGTCGCTCATCGTGCTTTTTGCCAGCATCATGATCCCGAGTGCGAAGATCGTGGCGCTCGGCTACCTGCTCATCACCGTGCGGCGGGGCTCGATTGAAAACAACGCCCAGCGCATCCGGATGTATCGGATGGTGGACCTGATCGGACGGTGGTCCATGGTGGACGTGTTCGTGGACACCTTTACCGTGTCGCTGATCCAGCTCCAGCCGCTCATGTCCGTGGAACCGGGGCCCGGTCTGTTTTTCTTTGCCGCCGTCGTGGTGCTGACCATGCTCGCGGTGGAATCCTTCGATCCGCGGCTGATCTGGGATGCCACCAGTTCGAAAGCCATCCAACAAAAGGTTCAATATGCCTGACCAAGACCAGTCACTCCCCAAAGTTCCCGAATCCCGGGTCGTTGCCAAGAAACGCACGCGGTTCTCCTTTGTCTGGATCATCCCCATCGTGGCGGCCGCCGCCGGCGTCTGGATTGCCGTGACAAAAATCCTGAGCGAAGGTCCCAAGATCACCATCGTCTTCCAATCCGCCGAGGGACTCGAGGCCGGCAAAACCGTCATCCAATACAACGGTCTCAAAGTCGGCACCATCACGGCCATCATCCTCGCTGAGGACCGTCATCACGTGATTGCCACGGCGAAAATGGCTCCCAAGACAGACGAATACCTCGTCAAAGACACGAAGTTCTGGGTCGTGCGACCCCAGATCTCCGGTCTGAACGTCACCGGGCTGGGCACCCTGATTTCCGGAGACTACGTCGGCGTGGCGCTCGGGCAGTCGAAGGAGAGCGAACGCAATTTCACCGCGCTCGATACGGCGCCGCTCGTGGCGGGCGATACCCCCGGACGTTTTTTTGTGCTGAAGACGCCGGAACTTGGTTCGCTCAGTGAAGGCGCGCCCATTTATTTCCGGCACCTCCCGGCCGGCCAGATCATTTCGTATGAGCTCGACAAAAGCGGCGAAGGCCTCAACGTCAGGGTGTTCGTGCAGGCGCCTTATGATCAATACGTCACTCCGAATACGCGCTTCTGGCACGCGAGCGGAATTGACATGTCACTTTCCGCCTCCGGCCTCCGCCTTCAGACTGAGTCGCTCATGTCCATTCTGGCCGGCGGCATTGCCTTTGAAACACCCGCCACCGGCCCGCTCCTGCCACCGGCCGACGCGGACACCGTTTTCACCCTATTCGACGACCGCAGCGAAGCCTTCCGCCCGGCCCCCCGCGATCCATACTCCTTCCGGCTCGTCTTCAAGCAGTCCTCGGTCCGTGGACTGGCGACGGGTGCGCCGGTGGAGGTCGGCGGGGTGACCATCGGAGAAGTCACCGAGGTCAGCCCGCAATTCGACCTGAACACGATGGAATTCTCCGTGCCGGTGACCATCTCCATTGATCCGCAGCGATACGGCGTCAGGTTTCTCAACGTGCCGCCGGATGAGGATGCCGCCGTCCGACACCGCAAGGTGATCGACATCCTGGTGGCACACGGGCTGCGCGCTCATTTGAAGACGGGCAACCTCCTTACCGGAGCGTTGTTCGTCTCGGTTGATTTCTATCCCGATGCGCCTCCGGCGGCGGTGGATTGGGCGCAAAATCCGGCGGAAATGCCGACCATGCCCGGCAAGACCGAGGAAATCGAAGCGAGTGTCGCTGACCTCATGAAGAATCTCAACCGGACGCTCACCAACACCGACAACTTGCTGGGCAGCGCCAACAAGCTCATCGAACCGAACTCCGTGCTGGACACGGAATTGAACAACATGCTCCAGGAGGGAGGCGGGGCAGCCCGGTCGTTGCGGGTGCTCGCCGACTATCTTGAGCGCCATCCCGAGGCACTCATTCGCGGTAAAACCGGAGAGGCAAAATGAAAACCAAACATCTCATTCAACTGTTTTTAATCACTTGTGTTGCCGTGGCGGCAGCCGGTTGCGCTTCGTCGCCGTCGCGCTTCTACACCCTCAATTCCACGGCAACGGGTGACGGCTCACTCGCCGCCAGCTATGCCGTCGTCGTCGGGCCGGTCTCGATTCCGGCTCTGGTGGACCGGCCGCAGTTTATGGTCCAGGTGGCGGCGAACCGCGTCGAGGTTGACGAGTTCAACCGCTGGGCCGAACCGCTGAACAACAACATCGCCAGCGTCATTGCCGGCGATCTGGCTGCGCTGCTCGGCACGCCGCAGGTGGCCACGGCGCCGCTGGCCAATTTCAATCCCGCCTACCGGGTATCCGTCGACATCCAGCGGTTCGAATCGGTGCGCGGCAAGTCGGTGCTGGTTGAAGCGGTGTGGGTGGTTCATCAGATGAAGACGGGTGGTGCGACGTGCTCGGGCCGCACGGTCGCCAGCGAGCCGACATCAGGGGACAGCTTTGACGCGCTCGCCGCCGCCCACAGCCGCGCCCTGACGAAAGTCAGCGCGGACATCGCCGCCGTGATCCGGACCGAGGCCGATGCGAAACCTTAACTGCCAATGATCGTCGGTGGTCGGTTATCGGCAATCAGTGATCAGGCGGCGGCTCTTGATCACCGACCACCGATGACTGATCGATGATTACCGGCCGCTGGCCACCGATTATCCGTCACTGCCCCCATCGCCCAGACCCGAATCGTTGCCGAAGTTGAGTTCAAGCTTCACCCGTTGGGCTGAAAGGATCGATGAAATTTAAAACCGGAAGATTGCTTTTTTTTAGGAAATCTAAACTATAGTCGAGCCATGAAACCCATCGTCAGTTGTTTGCTGGCCGCCGGTGTTGTGTTGCTGGCGGGTTGTTCCTCCACCCCAACCCAGGTGAACAAGGGACCGATCCATGCGGGCACATTCAGTTTTGTGCAGGGCCGGCCCGCAACGCCCGACTACGCCGAGAAACGCGCGGAGATCCACAAGCTCATCCAAAACGCCATCTGCACCAACCTCGCCACCAAGGACCTCACCCGCGTCGCCAACAGCCCCAATGTCATCGTGGCCTACCTCATCATTCTGGGGAATAATGTGTCGACCACCGATGTGAATGATTACTTCGGTTACGGGCGGGATTCGGATGCGCTCCTGGACAAGGCGCACCAGGCGGGCGCCATCGACAACAAGAACCCGAACCCATTTACCGCCGGCACGCTGGTGATTGACGTCATTGACGCCAAAACCTACAAGCTGCTCTATCGCAATTACGCGGTGCGCAGCGTCCTGCGCAACGCGCCCGACGACGTGCGCGCCGAGCGGATCCAGTCGGCCGTGAACCAGGCGCTGGCCGGGTTGAAAGTCACCCATTGACCGGGCCCATGCGACGCATGAAAGTCACTTCATTCCCAGCGCTGGTCCTGCTCGGTTTGCTGGCGGGCGGCTGCGCCTCGCCCAACCTCAATCCCGCGAGCGCCCGGCCCGGCACCGGCTACGTGGACTTTTATGCCGTCAACGCGGACGATTTGAGCTGGGACATCACGGACGTGAAGCGGGACAAGAAAGTTTTTTACGAATTCGATCCGGTGAAGGAATCGATTCTGCGGCTGGCGTTCAAGCCGGGACAATACCAGTTGCGCGTCACCTTTCTGAATCACGTCGTCCTCCAGCCGGGGGCGTGCGACGTGGAAGTCCGCGACGGGATGGTCACCCCGGTGACGGTGACGTTGCTGCCCGCGGGCACGGCGCTCGTCGAAACCAGAACCGGCCAGGCGGGTTCAACCTATTACGGGCGCTACGGCCGGCGGACAAAAATCACCAGCAACGAGGCGGCCAGTTACGAGGTCAGCGCCGAACCGCAACCGGCAGTGCCGTTCCAGCCCCGTGCGCTTATGCCCTACGCCGTGGCGCCAAACGATTGAGTGGTCGCGCAGGGAAATTGGCATGGGTTCTGATTTAATCGTCGCCGCCCTTGCCTTTTTCCACCTCCGCCCGCAGCAAATCGTGGAGCGTGACCAGTCCGATGGCCTTGCCGTCCGGACGATCCAGCACGACGACAAACTGGCTGGCGGATTCGATCAACAGCCGTTGAAGGTCGCGGATCGACTGCTCGCGCCGGCATGTCGTTGCCGGTTCCAGCCTGGGCGCGCGATTTTCCGCCAGGGCCAGCCCGGCTTCCTTGCGCGTAAGAATGCCGGCCAGCTGGTCGTTCTGCTCCACCGGAAAGCGCTGATACGGATGCGCTTTTAACGCAGCCTGGATTTCGGCGGCATCCAGGCTGCGCAGGGTCACCGGCTGGAAACTGGCGATGGCGGATACCGGCAGTTGCTGCCAGCTTTGCAAATCGCGCGGCGGCCGGACGTGTTCAAGCTGGTGGCCGTCCTGGGTCAACAGGGCGTCGTAAAAATTCTGGCGGTTCAGCTTGCGGCTGATGGCCTGGCTCACCAGCGCGCCGATCATCAGGACCGGCACCAGCGCAAATTGGTGCGTCATTTCAAACACGATGAGAATGCCCGTGACCGGTGCGCCCACCACCGCCCCCAGGCACGCGCTCATGCCCACCACAATCAGTGTCAGCATGTCCACGTGGGTCATCGGCCATTCCAATCCCACCAGTCCTGCCACCAGGGCGCCCGTCATGCCGCCAAAAAAAAGCGCCGGTGAAAAAATGCCGCCGCAACCGCCGAACCCGTAACAGCAAAAGGTGGCAATGAACTTGGCGACCAGCAGCCCCGCTGCCAGTTGCCAGCCGACGTCGCCCGCCAGCGCGCTGGACAAATCGTCGTAGCCCAGGCTGAACACGCCGAGACGGCCGGTGCGCCAGAAGAGGAGCGCACCGAACGCCCAGGTGACCAGCCCGCCGAACACCGGCAGCAGCCAGGCGGGGACATGGCGGTTTTGTTTCATCCGGGAACGCAGACCCAGGGATGCTCTTTGAAAATAAACCCCCACCAGCCCGGCCAGCGCGGCCACGAACGGCGTGAGAACAAAACCAACCCACGACGGCGTGTCCGCGCCGATCAAGATGAAGGCGGGCTGTTTGCCGATGATGCCGTGCACCGCCAGCGCGCCGAGGACCGACGCCAGCAGCACGCCACCCAGCAGCCGGCTGTTGAGATCGCCGATGATTTCCTCGAGCACGAACGTCGTGGCGGCCAGTGGCGTGTTGAACGCCGCCGCCAGACCCGCTGCTGCGCCGGCTGCCGCCGCGGCCCGGCGATTTTGTTTCGCTTCGCCGGTCAGGCCGGCCAGGTTGGAAGCGATGGCGCCGGCCAGTTGCACACTGGGGCCTTCGCGGCCCAGGCTGGAACCACCGCCGACACTGAGGATGCCGGCCATGAATTTCACCCACGCCACGCGCCAGGGCACCAGGCCGAAATCCTTCCAGAAGGCGAGTTTGAGCTGCGGAATGCCGCTGCCGGCCGCCTCAACACAAAATGAATTCAGCAGCCAGCCCACCAGCAACGATGAGACGGTGATGACGGCAAAACTGCCGATGAGAAAGGTGGTGAGGGATTGATGGGAAAGCCGGACGAGCCCCAGCCGGTAGAGCCAGTTCATGCCCAATTGGAAAACGACGGCGGCGCTGCCGGCGCCCAGTCCGTAAAGGCACGTCTGTACAATGGCACGGGTTTGCCTCGGCAATTTTTGAAAGAACTCAATGATAAACGACGTCGTCACAGACGGCTATTTTCAACAAACTCCGCCTCGTTCAAAGCAAATTTATGGCACGGGAGATCCCCATACGCAACTGGAGGCACGAGACCCGTTGCCTGGCGAACGATGATTTCAGGCTGGATTTTTGGCGGCGGCTCGGCTGACATGGTCATGGCCACCCGCCAATCAATATGAGCCAGCCCAACCCATCCCATTCCCGGTCGTCCAGTGTCGGCAGTGTCCTGACCGCTACGCGCGGTTTCCTCCGCACCCAGTTGTGGGTCTGGCCGCTGGTCGCAGCGCTGGTGCTGGCTTTCGTGGCGGTCACGCTGCGCCTGAAAGTGGAGGGCGCGCTGAAACAGCAGCTCGCCTCCAATCTCCAGGTCATCCTCAACGCCAACGCCGAGGCGCTGCGCGCGTGGTCCACCACGATGAAGGCCGACGCCCAAAGCCTGGCGGAGGAGGCGCGCGTGCGCGAACTGGTCACGGCCCTGCTGCAAATAAAAATTGAGCCGGGCCAGTCCGCCCAATTACAACTGCTGGCCTCGCTGAAACCGGCGGCCTTGCGCACGGAGCTTGACCCTTGGCTGAACCGGCAGGGCTTTGACGGGTTCGTGTTGGTGGACACCCATTATATGATCCGGGCGGCGCAGCGTGACCAGATCGTCGGCATGGTTTCACCGCCGGATTATGGGGAGTTCTTTTCCAACTGCTTTGCCGGCCAGGTTGTGATCACCCGGCCGTCCCCCAGTCTGGCGATGCTGCCGGATGCAAAAGGCAACTTGCGCGCCGGCGTGCCGACGATGTTCGCCGCCGCGCCCATCAAATCGGCGGACGGCACCGTCATCGCCGTGCTCGGCCTCCGCATTGCGCCGGAGAAGGATTTCACCCGCATTCTTGCGACGGCACGCGCCGGCGAAACCGGCGAAACGTATGCGTTCTCCCGCACCGGACTGCTGCTGTCCAACAGCCGCTTCGACGACGAGCTGCGGCGGCTCGGCTTGATTCCCGACTCGGACGACGCCGAGTCGATTCTCACGCTGGAACTGCGCGACCCGCTGGTGGATTTGAGCAAGGGGAAGTCGTCGCCCAAACGCCGTTCGGAACAGCCGCTGACGTTTCCGGTGAGGGAAGCCGCTGCCGGACACGCGGGCGTGGATGCCGATGGTTACCGCGATTATCGCGGCGTGCCGGTGGTCGGCGCGTGGCAGTGGTTTCCGGAATTAGATCTTGGACTGGTGACGGAAATGGACGAGTCCGAGGCGTTCCGTCCGCTGCACATCATGCGCATGGGTTTCGGGTTCATCTTCGCGCTGCTGGTTGCCGGCTCAGTGGCGATTTATGTTTTGATGCGCATGGCCAGCCGGCTGCAATCAGCGGCCCAAAAGGCGGCGCTGAAGGCCAAACAACTCGGCCAGTATGCGCTGGATGACAAGATTGGCGAGGGCGCGTTCGGCGCGGTTTATCGCGCCCACCATGCGCTGATGCGCCGGCCGGTGGCGGTGAAATTGTTACAGACGGAAAAAATGAATCAGACCAGCGCCGCGCGGTTTGAGCGGGAGGTTCAGATGACCGGCCAGTTGACCCATCCCAACACGATTGCGCTCTATGATTACGGCCGCACGCCTGAGGGCATTTTCTATTACGCGATGGAATATCTCGATGGCCTGACCCTCGACCGGCTGGTCAAACAATATGGCGCGCAGCCGGAAGGGCGGGTCATTTCCATCCTGCGGCAAATCTCCGGCTCGCTGGCCGAGGCCCATGCCATCGGCCTGGTGCATCGCGACATCAAACCGGCCAACGTGTTCCTGACGCAGCGCGGCGGCGTCCCCGATTTCGTCAAGGTGCTCGACTTCGGCTTGGCCAAGGCGCGCGTCGAGGAAGGCCAGATTGAATTGACCGCCGCCAGCGTCACGCTCGGCACGCCGCTCTACATGGCGCCCGAGGCCGTGGAACATCCCGAGACCGTGGATGCGCGCAGCGATCTCTACTCGCTGGGCGCAGTGGGTTATTTCCTCGTCACCGGCGAGGCGCTGTTCGACTGTCTCACGCTGGGCGAGGTGCTGATGCACCAGGTCCATGACGTGCCGGTGCGACCCTCCGAACGGCTGGGCAAACCCTTGGCCCCGGATTTGGAGGAGTTGTTGATGCGCTGCCTCGCGAAAAATCCCGCGTCGCGTCCGGCCAATGCCCGCGAACTGGACGACGCACTGGCCCGCTGCCGGAACGCCGCCGACTGGACGCGCGATCTTGCCGATGAGTGGTGGCGCAAGTTTGCGGCCACCCAAAGCGAAAAAACCATGGTGACGACCGCGCCACCCGCAGCAAAATGAACGGCCGGGCAAGGCTAAAATTCCGGGCAGCCCTTCAGGTTTGAGACGCTGCACCGGTTTTTTCCGTTCCGTTTGTGCGGAAGGTTATTGCATCCTTGCCCAGACCCGCTGCAGCGTCCAATGCAATCCTTGGGCCAAAGGCATTCAATCCAGATCGTCAAATCCTCGCCCTCGCAGCGCACCGCATCCGGGGCCCGGTAACCGCGCGACCGGTTCCCCGACAAAAATCATCTCCCCCAAAAAAAAGGATGTGCACCAATCCCGCGCGCAATCATTCAAACCGCGCGCAATGCGAATAAATCCTGGACAGGATGAACTGGGTTTTCGGGAGGTACTTCCACCGTTCCGGCTCCTGAATGCTATCCAATCACTTTGACGAAATCCGTCAATTTCTCGCCGGTATAGAAATTGATCCATTTGCCGGATGCGTCCAAATAGGCCATGCACCGGTATCCCTTGCACTGCACCCAGACCAGGTCCTCGTAAACTGGAACCCGAACAATGGTTCGGGCATTTTTGGGGTTCGATGGGTCGCCGTCTTTCATTGAAAATAATGGTTAATATTAAAGGACGCAATCTTCCAGGGAAAAGTAACACACGGTTAATTCACGTCACCATGGCGAAATCGACCGGCTATGGCTTTATATAAAATGTTCTGGTGACCCGCTAGGGTTGGCTGGCGGGTCTTGCTCTTCCGTACGATTCGGGTGTGAACAAGTCCCGGTTGAATTTATGAACCGGAAGGTTATGGTGGCATTGTACCTCATAGAGATACGCCCCGATGCCGCCGGTTAACCTGCCAGGGTTATGTTGTCCGGCGGTTCTTCGCTTTCATCGCCGGCAACGATTTATGCACACCCCCCATCGATGCGTCAGGCCGATCGCTCCGAGACGCGGGTGGAAGGGCTGGCCTGGGAAGGACGACGCCGGTCTGGATTAATTCTTTGTCATAATTCAAAACACCATTGATTAATGACGCGGGAAATGAAACAACTTGGGTCGCACCATAACATTTAATTTATGAACCCTCTTTTACGCCTTCTCTCCGTGGCGGGAATCGGTCTGCTGGCCGGCAATCTTCCCGCCCAACCCGGCGCCCCTTACCGGGTGCTCGACACCACCCAGCTCATGGGCAACGGCGGCATTGATTATGTCTATGCCGACAACGATGGCCGGCGTGTTTATGTGCCGCGCGGCGGAAATACCTTCGTGTTCGATCTGGATACGCACAAATACATCGGCGTCATCACCAACATTGGCGGCCATGGCGTGGCCATTGATACCGCCACGCATCACGGTTTCAGCAGCGCCGGCAAAATCGGCATGTTCGATACCGGGACGATGCAGAAGATCAAGGACATTGACGTTTCGGGACGGCCCGATGGCATCCTGCTGGAGCCGCTGACGGACCGCGTTTATATTTTCAGCCATGAAGCGCCCAGCATCACGGTGATCGATCCCAAGGACGGCTCAGTCGTGGGTACGGTGGATGTCGGTGGGGCGATGGAGCAGGCTCAAAGCGACGGACAGGGGAAATTATATGTGGATGTCGAAAATGAAAAGAAAATCGCCGTCGTGGATGTCAAAACACTCAAGGTCATCACCAAGTATGACCTCGGCGACAGCGCCGGCGAACCGGGCGGCCTCGGCCTGGACGCGAAGAATCACATCCTATTCGCCATGTGCGCGAACCCCAACGTCTGCGTCGTGGTGAATGCCGACGACGGCAAAATGCTGGCCACGCTGCCCCTCGACGGCGGCACGGACGGCGGCGGATTCAATCCTGCCACGATGGAGGCGTGGAGCTCACAGCGTAACGGCACGCTGACCATCATCAAGGAAAGCAGTCCCACGAGCTTCGCAGTCGAACAAACCGTGCAAACCAAGACGGGCTGCAAAACTTCGTCCCTCGACACCAAAAACAACCGGATCGTATTGATCTGCACCGAGCGTCTGCCGCAAACGGCTTCGGCCACGAATGCACCGGCACCGGTCACGGCGATGCCGACGAATGCACCAGCCGGTCAGCGGCGCGGCGGGGGTGGACGAGGCGGTCCCGGCAACCTCGACGTATTGTGGGTCGGCCGCTGATTTCTCGATCCGTCTACGTATTCATCCCAGCCAATCGTGGCTGGGCTGTTTTTGTGCTGGGAAATGACTTGCCTGTGCCCGGTCCGCACTGATGACCTTGCGCGCGACCGGATCGCCCCACTTACTGCATCCAGTGCCGCCACCCATCGCACGTAACTGCGTATCCGGCCAACGGCACCGTTCAAAAACAAATAGGGGCGGAACTGTTTCCCACTCCGGCTTGAACGGTCGGCGTGCTACGCCGACCAACATCGTGGCACAATGTCCCTTCCCTTAATCCACAATGCAGGAGCAGGCATGGACCTGTCGCTTTGACCGGTGCTGCCGCCCGGCGCCCGGATCCGCACTTGGACCACCAAGCAGCGGCCAGGCCGGTCAGGTCGATGGGCGCGTCTGCGTCGAGATCAGAGAACCGTAGATTCAGGATATACCGATCCGGCTGGAAAGTTCGTGCTGCTGCTGCTTGTCCGGATCCGCCTTTTTGCACTCCATATTCCCCAAATAATCTGTTTTTCCCAAGAACAGCCTTTGTCTATGCTCGGTCAGCGATGCGCGCGAGCTCCGTGTTCAAATCAGACCGCTGTGGTGTCTTCGGCTTTTGGCTGGCACTGGTCCTCGCGGCATTCGCGTTGCCGGCCCGGGCCGATGTTTTGATTGCCACGAACGGCGAGCGGTTCGTCGGCACCCTGATCGAGGAAACCACCAATATCGTGGTGTTCCAGTCCGGTCTCAGCGGCCGGCTGACCCTGTATCCCTCGGAAATCCGCAGACTCGATCGGACCGTGCCGGGCGAAACCAACGCGCCGCCGCCAGCGCCCGTCACGATTTCCACCAACCGGCCTCCCCCGACGGCATCCACCAACCTGGCCTGGGTGCCGCCCGGCGTCGGCCAGGACGACGCCGACTGGATCCAGCTCAAGTCGGGTGAGTGGCTGCGAGGCCAGCTCAAATACATCCAGGACAAGGACGTCGATTTTGACAGCGACGAACTCGATGAACAGACGTTCAAGTTGAAGAACGTCCGGCAGGTTTACACGACGCATCGGGTATATACCCTGTTCGAGGGACAGGAGCCGATGTTGGGCAAAGTTGTGCTCAGCAACAATATTGTCACAGTCCTGGGACCGGAAGGCGTCAGCCAGCCGCTCGAACTGCTTACCGGCATCACGCCCAGCGGTGGTAAAAGGGGAATTCGCAATTGGTCGGGCAAGGCCACGGTGGGGGTGAGCCTGCAATCGGGCAACAACCGGCAGGCCACCATCAGTACCAGTGCCGAACTGGCCCGGCGCACACCCAACACCACGCTGCTGCTGAATTACCTGGGCAATTACAGCCAGGCCAACGGCATCGAGAACGCCAACAACGACCGCGTTAACCTGTCCTATGACATCCGGCTCAATCGCTATTGGTTCGTGCGCCCGGTCCAGTTCGAATGTTACCACGATCCGCTGGCCAACATTTCGTATCGCCTGACGGATGGCGTGGCCGCCGGCTACTACATCTTTGACCGCAACGATCTGAAGTGGACGGTGTCAGCCGGCCCCAGCTTCCAATACACCCGGTTTGACACGGTCGAACCGGGGCAAACCGACTCCGCGTCCACCCCGGCCGGAGTGTTTGAATCCAACTTCAAGTACGATCTGACCAGCCGCCTGACGATCATCCAGACGCTGCAGAGCACGCTCACCGAGCGGGACGCGGGCCAATACACCCACCATGCAGTCTCCACACTGGAGTTTGAAATCAAGCGCCACCTCAATCTCGACGTTTCGTTCATCTGGGATTATCTCCACAATCCCCAGCCCCGGTCGGACGGCACCATACCGGAAAAGAGCGATTACTACCTGACGGTCGGTTTGGGCGTCAGGTTTTAAGGCCGCGCAATCTTACTTTCTTATGGCGTTCGTGGCCGGCCAACCGCCGCCGAGCGCCCGGTAAAGCTGGACGACGGCAATCAATTCGCCAGCCTGCGTCTGGACTTGCGCGCGCTGGGTCGGGTAAAGATCCTGCTGGGCCTGCAGCACTTCAAAGTAGCTGGACTTGCCGTTGAGATAACGCTGGGTGGCCAGATCGACGGATGACGTCAGCGCCACCACAGCCTGGGCGTCGAAGACATTCTCCTCGGCGAGTTTCTGCCGGGTGATCAGCGCGTCGGACACATCCTGGAAGGCCGTCAACACGGTCTGCTGGTAGGCGGCCGCGGCCTCCTGGAATTGCGCCTTCGACACGCGGTATTCGGCGCGCAACTGCCCGCCTTGAAACAACGGGCCGGTCAACGTGGCGCCGGCGTTCCACAGGTTGCCCGCACTGCCGGTGAAAGACGACAATTCCGGGCTGGCCCGGCCCAGAAAGGTGGTCAGCCCGATCTGCGGGAAGAAATTGGCGATGCTCACGCCGATGTTGGCGTTGGCGGCAATGAGCAATTGCTCCGACTGGAGCACGTCCGGCCGGCGGCGAAGCAACGCGCTAGTCAGTCCCGCCGGAATTTCCGGCGCCGGCGATGATTGATCGGACAACGAACGACGCGGCACCGGACCGGGGTTGCGGCCCAGCAGGACATTCAACTGGTCTTCGGTGGCGGCGATTTGCAGCTCAAGCTGCGGGATGAGGGCGGCGGCATTGGCCAGCGCCGCCTCGGCGCGGTCAGTCTCCAGCTTGGAGGCGACGCCGTTGACCAGACGGTCATTGAATATTTGGTAACTGCCGGCATAGGCGTTGGTCGCCGCGCGTTGAATCTCCAGTTCCTGGTCCAGATCCAGCAACTGGAAATACGCGGTGGCCACGTCGCTCATCAGGGTGATGGTGACCCCGCGGCGGGCTTCATCGGTGGCGAGATATTGAGCCTGGGCGGCCTGGCTCATCCGCCGGATGCGGCCCCAGAAATCAATTTCCCAGGCCGCATTGAGACTGGCGGAGACGGAACTTTCGGTGGCGCCGTTCAAGGTGACCGGCGCGTTGTAAAGCGCATTGCGGCCGCGGCCGACATTGCCGCTGTAACCGATTTGCGGGAAGAAGGCGCTGCGGACGGCGACGGCCTGGTTGCGCGCCTCCTCCACCCGCGCCACGGCCTGTTTGAGGTCGTAGTTGTTCGTGAGCGCCGTGCGGACCAGATCCTGAAGCGTCGGGTCCTTGAACACCTCCCACCACGGCAGGTCAGCCAGCGAGTTGGTGTCCTGACTCCTCGCGAAGCGGAAATTTTCCGGCGAATTCACCGCCGGCTGCCGGTAATTTGGCCCCACGGCGCAGCCGCCCGCGAGCGCGAGGACGACAATTAGTGGAAAAAGCGTTTCAAGCCTGGATTTCATGGGTCTGGCATTATTTTTTCAACAAGGCCACCTTTGCAGCCGCCAACTCCTTGAGCTTGTCCGCGCCAACTTCGGGATATTTCAGGTCAAGCGAGGCGAGCGTGTCGATGACCGCCGCCGCCACGATGGCCCGGGTGAACCATTTGTTGTCCGCCGGCACCACGTACCAGGGCGCCTCGTCGGTCGCCGTGTGCCGGATCATGTCCTCGTACGCCGCCTGGTAATCGTCCCAGTACCCGCGTTCGTTCATGTCGGCGGCGGAGAATTTCCAGTTCTTCTGCGGGTTCTCGATGCGTTCCAGGAACCGCCGCTTTTGCTCCTTTTTGGAGAGGTGCAGAAAAAATTTCCGCACGAGCACGCCGTTGTGCGACAGGTATTGCTCGAAGTTGCGGATGTCCGAAAAGCGTTCCGACCAGATGTCCTGGGTGACGAGTTCCTCCGGCAGTTTCTGTTTTTTCAGAAACTCGGGATGAACCCGCACAACCAGGGTTTCCTCATAGTAACTGCGGTTGAAGATGCCGATGTGGCCGCGGTTCGGCAGGCATTTCATGCAGCGCCAGAGATAGTCGTGGTCAAGATCCTCGGCCGATGGCGACTTGAAGGAAAAGACCTGGCAGCCCTGCGGGTTCACGCCGGACATGACGTGCTTGATGGCGCCATCCTTGCCGGCGGCGTCCATCGCCTGAAAGATGAGCAGCAGCGCCCACTTGTCGTCGGCGTACAGCCTTTCCTGCAGTTCCGCCAACGCCTCGATGCCCAGCGCGAGCACCTCTTTGGCCCGCGGCTTGTCTTCGGTGGTGAACCCCAGCAGTTCGCCGGGGTCAATGTCCTTGAGCCGGAATTTTTTGCCGTCGGCGACCCGGAAGGGCTTCGCAAACTTGTGGGCTTTCTTGATGATTTCCTTGGTTTTCATAACACGCTGGTTTCAGCCGCCGAGCAGGACCGCCACACCGACCAGCGCCAGGCCGATGGCCACCATCACCAGGCCGGCACCCAGCCGGTTCATGCTGGCGTACCACGCCCATCTTTGGCCGACAATGAAAAGCATGGCGATCAGGAGGAAGTTGGAAACCCGCAACGCCCGGATCGGGCTTGAAAAGATCAAAAATGGCACCGCGGCAGGCAGGCACGAAATAAAGACCAGCAGGAAACAGGCGCAGGCGCCATAAAGGTCTTCGCGCGTGATTCGTATTTGCGGGACACCGGCTTCGCCCAGGCGTTGGCGGACGGACTGGTACAGCGATTCACAGACCTCCGGTCCGAGGACCGATCCAATTTCCGGCTCAACCTCATCGCGAATGATTTGCTGCGCCGCCGTGGCGTCGGGAGCGCTTTGCACGGCCCGGAGGAAGCGGGCGCGGCCGCTGCGCACGACCGCGCAATTCATGACATACATGACGCCGTCAATGATTCCCCAGGCGAGGTTGCAACCGATGGCGGCGTGGAGCAGTTGTCTCACGCCCTTTTCACCCTCGGCGACAGTCAATCCGGCCGTCAGTGTGGCGCCCAGCACCATGATCAAACCGAAAAGAATCTCGCCCAGCCGGCTCGCGGGATCGAGATGGCGCTGGACGAAGTTTTCCCTGGCGGAAGTTTGGCCCATAAGCTCAGTGGCCGGCACCTTCCGCCGGTTTCGTGGCCGTGGCCTCAGCAGCTTTCGCTGGAGCATGCTTTCCCGCCCCCATTTTCTCGACCACATGGAACATCACCGGGATGAGGAAGATGGCGAGGAAACTCGCCGCCGACATGCCGCCAATGACGGTGAAGCCCATGACCTGGCGCGACAGCGCCCCGGCACCGCTCGCCTTGGCCAGCGGCACGCAACCGAGAATGAAGGCGAAGCTGGTCATCAGGATGGGACGCAGGCGGAGTTTCGCGCCTTCGAGCGTGGCGTCAAGCAGCGGTTTGCCCTGCTCATAACCCATCTTGGCAAACTCGACGATGAGAATTGCATTCTTGGCGGCCAGGCCGATGAGCATCACAAGACCGATCTGCGCATAGACGTTGTTCTCATATCGGCCGACCATGAGACCGGCGAAAGCGCCAAAAACGGCAATCGGCGTGCACAGCAGCACGCTGAACGGCAGGGTCCAGCTCTCGTATTGTGCCGCGAGAATCAAAAACACGCACAATAGCGAAAACCCGAAGATGACCATGGGTGACACGCCTTCCTGCGCCTTCTTTTCCTGGTAGCTCATGCCGAGGTAATCGAAGCCCATGCCGGGCGGCATCGTCTGCGCGAAGACTTCCTCCATGGCTTTCATGGCCTGGGCTGAGCTGAAGCCGGGCCGGGCCGAGGCGTTGATTTGCGCGCTCTCGTGGAGATTGTAACGCATGGTAAATTCCGGCCCCATGGTGGCCTTCACGCTCGTCACGGCGGCGAGCGGCACCATGTTGCTGGAACTGTTCAGCACGTAAAACTGGCCGAGCTGTTCAGCCTGGGTGCGAAAGTCGCCCTCGGCCTGCACGTACACCTGCCACTGGCGGCCGAAGCGGTTGAAGTAATTCACAAACGCCCCGCCCATGAAACATTGCATGGTCTGGTAAATGTCCTGCAACCGCACTCCCTGCTGGAGCACCTGGTCGCGGTCCACGTTCACATACACCTGCGGCACCGATGGCAACGCAGTGGTGAACGCCCGGGCCAGTTCCGGACGCTTGTTCGCCGCCGCCAGGAAGGTCCTCAGGTTCTCCGCCAGAAAGGCCTGCCCCTTGCCGGACCGGTCCTCGAGAATCAACGTGACGCCGCCCGAGGTGCCGACCCCGGGGATCGCCGGCGGCGAAAAAGCAAACCCAATGGCGCCGGGGATCCTGCTGAATGCCGCGTTCAGGTGTGCCATGATGGCCTGGTATTTTTCCGCGGGCGCCGTGCGCTTGCGCCATTCGTCCAGCGTGATGAAAAAGAAGCCGCTGTAGGTGTTCTGCACGCCGCTCAACATGCTGTAACCGACGACGGTTGAGTAATATTTCACGCCCGGCGTGTTCTTGAGCACCTCCTCCGCCTGCCGCATCACTTCGCTGGTGCGCTGGGCGGACGCGGCATCGGGTAACTGCACGCCGGCATAGACATAGCCCTGGTCCTCATCCGGCAGGAAGCTGGTCGGAACAGACTTGCCCATCACTCCCACCAGCACCGCCGCACCCAGGAGCAGCAACATCGAAAATCCGCTCTTGTGAATCAGCACCCGGCACGCGCCGACGTAACCATCGGTCGCCCGGCCGAACCCTTTGTTGAACGTGTCATAAAACTTCTGCAGCAGGCCGGTGCCCCGCACCTTGGGCCGGAGCAGCAACGCCGACAACGCCGGCGACAAGGTAAGCGCATTGAACGCCGAGATGATCACCGACACCGCGATGGTCACCGCAAACTGCTGGTACAGCCGGCCGGTGATGCCGGGGATGAACGCCGTGGGAACGAACACCGCCGACAGGATGATGGCGATGGCAATGACCGGCCCGGTGACCTCCTCCATCCCTTTCAGGGCCGCCTCCTTGGGTGACAGTCCTTTCTCAATGTGATGTTCCACGATTTCAACCACCACAATGGCGTCATCGACCACCAGGCCGATGGCCAGCACCAGGCCGAACAGCGACAGCGTGTTGATGGAGAAACCGAAGAGCGGAAACAACGCGAACGTGCCGATCAGCGACACCGGCACCGCGAGCAAAGGAATGAGCGTCGCCCGCCAGCCCTGCAGAAAGATGAAGACGACGATGATGACCAGGATAATCGCCTCCACGAGGGTGTGCTCGATTTCCTTCATGCCTTCCGTCACTGCCAGCGTGGTGTCGAGGGCGACCACGTAATCCATGTCGGGCGGGAAACTTTCCTTGAGTTTGGCCATGAGCTGCTTGGCCTTGTTGGCCGCATCAACCGCATTGGAATCCGGCAACTGGTAAAGCGCGATCAAGGCGGAGGGCTTCCCGTTCAGGCGCGCCTGCATGTTGTAGTTCTGGGCGCCCAGCTCGATGCGGGCGACGTCCTTCACCCGCACGATGGACCCGCCGGGGGCCGCGCGCAGAACGATCTCGCCAAACTGTTCCGCCGTTTCCAGCCGGCCCTGCGAACGCACCGCGTAGGTGAACGTCTGCCCCGGCGGCACCGGCTCGCCGCCCACCTGGCCGGAGGGATTCACCGTGTTCTGTTGCTGGATGGCGTTGATGATTTCCGGGACCGTGATGCCCATTTGCGCGAGCCGGTCGGGCCGGACCCAGAGGCGGATGGCATAATTACCCGCGCCGAAAACCGAGACGCTGGCGATGCCCGGCACGCGCGTCATCTGGTCGTTGATGTTGATGACCGAGTAATTGGCCAGAAAGGTGCCGTCCCAGGTGTTGCTCGGCGAATAGAGCGCGAACATGATGAGCGGCGCGGCGGTGGATTTCTGGACGGTGACGCCCTGGTTGTTCACGGCGCTCGGCAGCTGTGAATTGGCCTGACCCTGCCGCATCTGCGCGAGAATCTGGTCGGTGTTCGGGTCGGTCTTGATGTTGAAATCCACCGTCAACGTCATCTGGCCGTTGTTCGCGTTGAGCGAATACATGTATTCCATGTTGTCCACGCCCGACATCTGCTGCTCGATGGGCGTGGCCACGGACTGGTCAACAGTAACGGCGTCCGCCCCCGGATAAGTAGCCTTCACCTGGACCTGCGGGTCGGCGATGTTGGGGAACTGCGCAACGGGCAGGCCGGACATGGCGACCAGACCCATGATCACCATCAAGATGGAAATCACCATTGCCACAATCGGCCGGTTGATGAAAAATTTGGCCATAAGTCAGCAGGTAAGGAGTTTCGATTGCCCGATCAGGGTTTCGCCGCCTCCGCCTGCTGATCGAGAACCGTGGCCGGTTTCTCCGCCAGCGGCAGCGGATTGACCACCGCGCCTTCGCGCACCTTCTGGATGCCTTCGGCCACCACGCGCTCGCCAGCTTGCACATTTCCTTGAATCACCCATTGCGATCCGACCCGCTGACCGACGGTCACCGGCCGAATGCTCACCTTGTTGTCCGTGCCCACAATGGCAATCAGATAACGGCCCTGCATCTCCGCCACCGACTGTTGCGGCACGAGCAGCGCGTTCTCGTCAACGCCCAACTGCCCCCGCACGCGGGTGAACATGCCGGGAATGAGTTCCTGTTGCGGATTGGGAAATTCACCCACCACCCGGATGGTGCCGGTCTTGACGTCCACCTGGTTGTCCGAGAAGCGGACCTTGCCCTGCAGCGGATAAACGGAACCGGAGGCAAGGGTCAATTCCAGGACCGGCGCATTGCTCCCGGTGCGGAGTCCCCGGCCTTCGGCGAGCGCACGCTCAATGAGCTGGGACATCAACTGTTGGGACACGGAGAAATACACACGGATCGGATCGACCTGCGCCACGGTCGTGAGCGGACCGGTACCGGGCCCCAGGAGGTCGCCGACCTGGGCCTGGGCCAGCCCCGCAACCCCGTCAATCGGCGAGAGGATCTTGCAGAAATCATAATTCAACCGGGCCGACTCGACGGCCGCCTCGTTGGCCAGGTTGGCCTGGATGGCGTCATCCAGTTCCTGCTGGCTGATGGCCTGGGTCTTCGCCAGCGGTGTGTAGCGTTGCACATCGAGTTCGGACTTGCCGAGTTTGGCCAGCGCCTGGTCCAGCGCCGCCTTGTATGTGCGGTCGTCAATCTGAAAAAGCACATCGCCCTTCTTTACGAACTGGCCTTCCTTGTAATTCTGCTGGAGCAGATATCCGCTCACCTGGGCCGAGATCGTGGCGTTGACTTCAGCTTGCAGGGTGCCCACGAATTCCGCGTAAATGGGCACCGCCCGCTGCTCGATCGCAACGACTTCCACGTCCGGCACGCCCGCCACCGGTCCGGCCTTTTTGCAACCTGGCAACAGTGCCAACAACGCCAGCAAAAGAGAAGGCGTTGCCATCTTTGAAATCAGGTTGTGAATCATTGAATTGGTCCTCTCCGCCATACGCCGATTGGCGACAACATGGTATTGAATTAGAAACGATTGGCACCGTAAGTCAAGCTGCCGGTTTGCGCCTTGATCGTTGCAAGGCCGATAAGCGTCGATTTTGGCATCGGACATGGGGTTTTCCGCTGGTGTTTTTATTTTCCTGCTTCGAGCAAAGCCACTTTGCCCAGCCGCCGCAGATGACGCGCGGCCTGGCTGAATTCCGCGGCAAGAAATGTCTGGACGAGGTCCCACGCCACGGCCGGTCCCACCGTCCGCCCGCCCAGACAAAGAATGTTCATGTGATCATCCTCAACGCCCTGTTTTGCCGAAAAATGATCTTCGACCAGACCGGCGCGGACGCCCTTGATTTTATTGGCACAAACGGATGCGCCGACACCGCTGCCACAAACCGCCACCCCGCGGTCCACTCTCCCCGCCGCCACCGCCTGCGCCAGCGGAACAACGAAATCGGGATAATCATCGTCCAGAGTCAGCTCGCGGGCGCCGAAATCAACGATTTCATGCCCGGCGGCACGAAGTTGCGCAACCAGTTGCTCCTTCAATTCAAACCCGCCGTGATCCGTGGCAATGCCAACGCGCATAATTGTTCCTTCGCTCAGGCCGGACCCGATTTTCCCGCCGCGGCGCGGTCGGCGAGCACCAAGGCCTTGCCCTGTCGAATCCGCCCCGCCGGAATGGACACATCGCCCTTGCGCAGGCGCGCGAGCATTTCCATTTTTTCCGGCCCGGCCACCAGCCACAGGATGCGGCGGGAACGATTGAGCATCGGATACGTCAAGGTCATCCTTCGGCGCTGCTGGTAAATCCCCGTCAGCGCAACATCCCGATCAGTGATGTCGAGGACCGGATCCCCGGGCACGAGCGAGGCCGTGTGTCCGTCCGGTCCGAGGCCAAGGTGGGCCAGATCGAGCACCGGCGGTGAGCCGGCGATTTCCTGGAGGGTCGCGGCATAGCTCGCGGCCGCAGCCACAAGGTCCTTTTCTTCCACCGGCATGGCATAAATCTGCTCGGGACGGAGGGGCGCCTGCTCCAACAGACTTTCGCACAGGTGTGTCAGGTTCCGGTCTGCATGTCCGGCGGGGGCAACCCGTTCATCCACCTGGACCACGTGCACGTCTTTCCAGGGAACTTCCTCGACGGCCAGCGCCCGCAACATTTCCCACGGCGTCTTGCCGCCGCTCACCGCCACGACGAACCGGCCCCGCGACGCGACAGCTGCGCGGGCTTCGGCCGCGATGACCCTGGCGGCCGCTTTCGCGACCGCGTCGGCATCGGCCAAGACTTGAATTTTCATGCGGACTTCCCGGCAGCTATGACCGGGTTCTGCCAGCCTCCCGGAGGCGTCACCCGCTCCACTTCGGCTGGACCCCAGGTTTTGGGTTCATATTCAAATACCGGGGTGCCGGCTTTCAAAACCGGGTCAACAATCCGCCACGCCTCCTCCACATAATCCTCGCGGGCGAACAGCGTGGAGTCTCCCGCCATCGCATCCCCCAGCACCCGCTCATAGGCATCCATCTCTCCGGCCATCGGGTAGCGGCGCCCCTCGATTTCCACCGGCTGGCTCAGTTTTTCATCGTCCGGGGAGATCGTGTTCATGCAGATCCCGAACGCGATGTCCGGACTGATCCGGATCCGGCAATAATTCGACTTCAAGTCGTAGCCTTCGTACATCGTCGGCGGCTGGCGCAACCGGACGACCACTTCCGTGCAGGTGACGGGAAGGTTTTTACCGGCCCGGATGTAGAACGGCACGCCGCGCCAGCGCCAGGAATCAATCTCCAGCTTGAGCGCCGCAAACGTTTCCACCGTGGAGTCGGGCGCCACGCCCGGCTCCTCTCGATAGCCGCGGAATTGTCCCCGCACCAGGTCCTTGGCCGCCAGCGGCTCGATGGCCTTGAGCACCTTCACCTTCTCATCCCGGATCGATTCGCTGTCCGTCCGGACCGGCGGTTCCATCGCCAGATGCGCCATGACCTGGAACAGATGATTCTGCATCACGTCCCGGATCGTGCCCACCTGCTCGTAAAAATTGCCGCGGCCCTGGACGCCAAAATCCTCCGCCATGGTGATCTGAAAGCTCTCGACATTCGAGCGGTTCCAGAAGGGTTCGAGCATGGCGTTGGCAAAACGGAAGAACAGCATGTTGTGCACCGGCTTTTTGCCGAGGTAATGGTCGATGCGAAAGATCGCCTTCTCATCAAAGGTTTTCAGCAGGATCTGGTTTAGCGTCCGGGCCGAGGCCAGGTCGCGGCCGAACGGCTTTTCGATGATGACGCGCGAGCCCTCCGGGGTGCAGCCCGCCTTGCCCGATTGCTCCACCACCGTGCCGAACGCCGCCGGCGGGATGGCGAGGTAATGCGCCGGCCGCTGCGCGGGACCCAGCTCTTTGCGCAGGGCTTGAAACGTCGCCGCGTCGTTGTAATCGCCGTCCACGTAGCGCAGCAGACCGGACAGCTTCGCAAATGCCGCCGGATCGAGTCCGCCGTGCTTCTCCAGGCTGTCCCTGGCCCGGGCCTTGAGCTGGTCGAGGTTCCAACCCGCCTTGGCCACGCCGATGACCGGCACGTTGAGGTTGCCGCGCTTCAACATCGACTGCAGCGACGGGAAGATTTTCTTGTAGGCCAGGTCGCCCGTGGCGCCGAAGAAGACCAGGGCGTCGGAATGGGGTGCATTCATGGGGTTCGTCATTTGCCGGGTTTTTCCAGATGCCCGCCGAATCCAAAGCGCATGGCCGAAAGCAGCTTGTCCTGGTAATCCGCCTCGCCGCGGGACGCGAACCGTTCGTAGAGCGCCGTCGTCAACACCGGCACCGGCACGCCTTCGTCTATCGCCGCCTTGATTGTCCAGCGGCCTTCGCCGGAATCGGAAACCCGGCCGGCAAATTGAGCCAGATTTGGATCGGCCGCCAGCGCACCCGCCGTCAGGTCCAGCAGCCACGACGCGATCACGCTGCCGCGGCGCCACACCTCGGTGATGTCGGTAAGGTTGAGGTCGTATTGATAATGTTCCGGGTTGCGCAACGGCGTGGTCTCCGCGTCCGCGTCGCCTTGTTGTTTGCCTACGTTGGCGGCCTTCAACACGCCCAACCCCTCGGCATAGGCGGCCATGATGCCATACTCGATCCCGTTATGGACCATCTTGACGAAATGGCCGGCGCCATTCGGGCCGCAATGCAGGTAGCCTTGTTCGGCGGTGCCGCCGAGTTTCTCGCGACCCTTGGTGCGGGGGATTTCGTAGCCCCGGCCCGGCGCCAGCGTCAGGAAAATGGGATCCAGATGCCGGACCACATCCTTTTCGCCGCCAATCATCATGCAATAGCCGCGCTCCAATCCCCAGACGCCACCGCTGGTTCCCACATCCACATAATGAATTCCTTTCGCCGAGAGTTGCTTTGAGCGCCGGATGTCATCTACGTAATACGAGTTGCCGCCGTCAATGAGGATGTCACCCTTATCCAGCAACGGCAGCAGGTCGGCAATGGATTCGTCCACCACGGCAGCCGGCACCATCAGCCAGACTGCCCGCGGCTTCGCGAGCTTCTTCACCAGATCCGCGAGCGAGGTGGCTCCCACCGCCTTGGCCTTGGTCAAATCCTTCACGGCTTGCGGTGACCGGTCGTAAACCACGCATTGGTGTCCATGTTGGATCAGGCGGCGCACCATGTTGGCGCCCATCCGGCCCAGTCCGATCATGCCGAGCTGCATTGTTGGTTTCATTTTCATAACCGACTTTTGGTTTGGTTGAGATGAGTGCAATCCCGGTCTACGACGGTTGTCACGACGCCCCTTTCATCTGCCGATAACGGCGGATCAGACTATTCGTCGAACTGTCATGGCCGAGTCTGGGTGCGGACCTGTCTTCCAGTTCCGGAATGATTCGCTGGGCGAGCGCCTTGCCCAACTCAACACCCCACTGGTCGAAGGGATTGACGCTCCAGATCGCGCCCTGGGTGAAGACGATGTGCTCGTAAAGCGCGACGAGCTTGCCGAGCATTTCCGGCGTGAGCCGGTCGGCGAGAAGGGTGTTGGAGGGACGGTTGCCCTCGAAGACGCGGTGCGGCACCAGCCAGTCCGCCGTGCCCTCGGCCTTGACCTCCGCCGGCGTCTTGCCGAAGGCCAGTGCCTCGGCCTGGGCAAAGACGTTCGCAAGCAGCATGTCGTGATGGCGGCCCAGCGGCGTGAGCGCATGAGCAAAGGCGATGAAGTCGCACGGAATCAGCCGCGTTCCCTGATGAATCAACTGGTAAAACGAGTGCTGGCCGTTGGTGCCCGGTTCACCCCAGTAAATCGGGCCGGTCTCGTAATTCACCCGCTTCCCGTCGAGGGTGACGTGTTTGCCGTTGCTCTCCATCGTCAGCTGCTGCAGGTAGGCCGGAAACCGCTTTAGATAATTCTCGTAAGGCAGCACGGCCACGGTTTGTGCGTTGAAAAAGTCGGTGTACCAGACCGACAGGAGGCCCATGAGCACCGGCAGATTTTTCTCAAACGGCGCGGTCCTAAAATGTTCGTCCATCGCATGAAACCCGGCGAGCAGCGCGCGGAAGTTGTCCGGGCCGATCGCCAGCATGGTCGAGAGGCCGATCGCCGAGTCCATCGAGTAACGGCCGCCCACCCAGTCCCAAAAGCCGAACATGTTCGCCGTATCAATGCCAAACGCAGACACCTTTTCCGCATTCGTGGAAACCGCCACGAAATGTCTGGCCACGGCCTTTTTATCACCGCCCAGTCCCTTGAGCAGCCAGTCACGCGCGCTTTGCGCATTGGTCATCGTCTCCAGCGTGGTAAAGGTTTTTGAAGAAACAATGAACAGCGTTTCGGCCGGATTGAGATCGCGGGTCGCTTCCACCAGATCGATGCCGTCCACGTTCGAGACGAAACGGAATGTCATGGCGCGCGTGCTGTAATGTTTCAGCGCTTCATAAGCCATCACCGGACCGAGGTCGGAACCGCCGATCCCGATGTTGACGACGTTGCGGATGGGTTTGCCGGTGTGGCCCTTCCACGTGCCGTTCCGGACGCGGTCGGCGAAGCCGGACATCTTGTCGAGCACGGCGTGGACGTCGGGCACGACATTTTTGCCGTCCACGAGGATGGACGCGCCTTTCGGCGCGCGCAGGGCCACGTGCAGGACGGCGCGATTTTCCGTGAGGTTGATTTTCTCGCCGCGGAACATGGCCTCCACCCGTTTGCGCAGATTGGATTCCCTGGCCAGATGGATCAGCAGCTTGAGCGTCTGGTCGGTGATGCGGTTCTTCGAATAATCCAGGAAGAGGCCGGCCGCTTCCGCGGTCAGGCGTTCGCCGCGTCTGGCATCCTCCGCAAACAGTTCCCGGAGATGCAAATTCCGGATCTTGCGATGATGGACAGCCAGGGTTTTCCACGCGGTCCGTTGGGTGAGTGGTTTGATGCTGGTGTGCTTGGTCATGATTTTTCGTTTTTTCCGTCGCCGGGTCAGGCGGTCTGTTTGAGCGCGTCACTCTTGGAGGCAATCACCGCCATGAGTTCGTTCCAGGATTTCACGAATGATTTGGCGCCCTCGTCCTGCAGTTGCGCGGCCAGATTATCTACATTCACGCCCACCTTGGCAAACCGGGCCAGCACCGCTTCGCAATCGCCACCGTCGGCCGCCATGCCCGAACCGAGGTCGCCGTGATCGGCGAAGGCTGTCAACGTTCCCTCCGGCATGGTGTTCACCGTGAACGGCGAGGCGAGGGCCTTGATGTAAAGGATATCGGAGGCTTTGGGGTCCTTGGTGCCGGTGCTGGCCCACAGCAGGCGTTGTGGCCGGGCGCCGAGGTTGTAAGCGCGCTGCCAGGCGGGCGAATTCAACAATTCTCCGTAAGCCTTGTACGTGCGGCCGGCAATGGCGATGCCCAGCTGGTTGTTCAACTCCGCCGGAACCTTGCCCGCCACCGCACCGTCCCAGCGGCTGATGAACACCGAGGCCACGGAGCCGACCTGGGGATTGAGCCCGGCGGCGATGCGCCGTTCGATGCCGCGCAGGTATGCCCCGGCCGCCGCAACGTAATGCTCTCGCGAAAACAGGAGGGTCACGTTGACCGGCACGCCCGCAAAGATTGCCTCCTCGATGGCGGGCAGACCTTCCCGGGTGCCGGGAATCTTGATGAACAGGTTCGGGCGTCCTGCCCGGGCATGCAATCCCTTGGCCGCAGCAATCGTGCTCTTCGTGTCGTAAGCGAGCAGCGGAGACACCTCCAGCGATACCCATCCGTCAACGCCATTGGTCTGGTCGTAAATGGGACGGAACAGGTCGGCAGCCCGGGTGAGGTCATCGATGGCCAGGTCAAAAAAAAGGCCTTCGCCGGATTTTCCCTCCGCCAAGTCCTCACGGATGGCGCTGTCGTAGGCGGTGCTGTTCTTGATGGCGTGGTCGAATATCGTCGGGTTCGAGGTCAGCCCGGTCACCGACAGTTCGGCGATATACCGTTTCAGCGTGCCGGTGTTGAGCAAATCGCGGGTGATGTTGTCGAGCCAGAGACTCTGGCCCAGGTCGTGCAGTTTTTGTGTGGCTTTCATAATTTAATCAAGTTGGCGTTGCGTCGGATGGTTCAGTTCATGAGGCGCGGGTGAATCAGGTTTTGGCCGCCCCGCCCAGGGCGTTGTTCACGATTTTTTGCGCCTCGGTCACAATGGTTTGCAAATGTTTTTCGTCGCGGAAACTTTCGGCGTAGATTTTGTAGATGTTTTCCGTGCCGGAGGGCCGCGCCGCGAACCAGCCGCTGGCAGTGGTCACCTTCAGCCCGCCGATGGCGGCGTGGTTGCCCGGGGCGCGGGTCAGTTTGGCGGTGATCGGATCGCCGGCCAGGCTAGATTCATTGACGGCTTCGGGTGAAAGTCTTTCGAGCCGTGCCTTCTGTTCCGGCGTGGCGGCCGCGTCAATGCGCGTGTAATACGGTGTGCCGAACTCTGCGGTCAATTCACGGAAATGTTCACCCGGGTCCTTGCCCGTGCAGGCGGTGATTTCCGCCGCGAGCAGGTCCATGATCGGGCCGTCCTTGTCTGTCGTCCAGACGTTGCCGTCCAGCCGCAGGAAACTCGCGCCGGCGCTTTCCTCGCCGCCGAAACAAAACGAACCATCAAACAATCCGGGCGCAAACCACTTGAAACCCACCGGCACCTCGCACAGCGGGCGGGCCAGCTTCTGCACCACCCGGTCAATCATGCCGCTGCTGACCAGCGTCTTGCCCACCGCCGACTTCGCCGACCAGCGCGGACGATGCGTCAGCAGGTAGCGGATGGCCACGGCGAGAAAATGGTTCGGGTTCATCAGCCCGGCGGACGGCGTGACGATGCCGTGGCGATCGGAGTCCGGATCATTGGCGAACGCCACGCGAAACCGGTCCTTGAGCGCAACGAGCCCGGCCATCGCATACGGGCTGGAGCAATCCATGCGAATCTTGCCGTCGTGATCCACCATCATGAACGAGAAGGTCGGGTCCAGCTTCGGGTTCACGACCGCAATGTCCAGGCCGTAAATGGAATTGATGGGCTCCCAGTATGGCAACGCGGCGCCGCCCAGCGGGTCCACACCCAGCTTGAGTCCCGAGCCGCGGATGGCTCCCATGTCGACCACGTTGCGCAGGTCATTCACATACGGGAGGACATAATCGTCCTCGTGTGTGGTCGCCGCCTGCACCGCGGTGGCAAAAGGAACACGTTTGACGTCGGCATTGTCCTCCCTCAGCAGCGCGTTGGCCCGGTCCTGCACCCAGCGCGTCACGTCGGTGTCCGCCGGTCCGCCGTTGGTCGGATTGTATTTGAAGCCGCCGTCTTCCGGTGGATTGTGCGAAGGTGTGATGACGATGCCATCCGCCAGCCGGTCCTTGCGGTCGCGGTTATGGAGGAGGATGGCCCGCGAAATCACCGGCGTGGGCGTCACCCCATCGTCAGGCTGGATGACGGTCTGAATGTTGTTGGCGGCAAGCACTTCGAGCGCGGTGCGCTGGGCCGGGCTGGACAACGCATGGGTGTCCTTGCCCATGTAGAGCGGACCGTCGGTGCCGTGACTGCGACGGTAATCGCAAATGGCCTGGGTGATGGCCAGGATATGGGCCTCGGTGAACGTGCCCCGCAACGAAGTGCCACGATGACCGCTGGTGCCGAAGCTCACCAGCTGGTTGGGGTCGGCCACATCGGGCCGGCGGTCATAATAATTCCGTTCCAGCCGGGCCAGATCCACCAGCATCTCTTTCGGTGCCGGCTTGCCTGCGAGCGGGGAAATCGCCATGAGTTGATTCCTTTTGGTCAATAATGGTTGTGGTTTCAGGTCACCGGGCAGGGTCTGGCCTGCCAGATTTCGCCGGCGTATTCCGCAATGGTGCGGTCGCTCGAAAATTTCCCGGAACCGGCCACGTTCAAGATGGCCTTTTTTGCCCAGGCATCCGGGTCGGCATACAAATCCTGCAGCCGCCGGTCCGCCTCCAGATACGACTTGAGGTCGGCCAGGTGCATGTAGTGGTCGCCGTTGGTCAGGAGCACATCGATGATTGGAACGAAAATGCCCGGTTCGTTCCGGTTGAAATGGCCGGAAAGAATCAGGTCCAGTGCTGCGCGCGTTTCCGGGTCGTTGTCATAATGCCAGTGCGGATTGTACCAGCCCCGGCTGTCGGCGACCTGTTGCGCCGTCAGGCCGAACAGGAAGAAATTTTCCTCGCCTGCCTCCTCCGCCATCTCGATGGTCGCTCCGTCGCGGGTGCCGAGGGTGAGCGCGCCGTTCATCATGAATTTCATGTTGCTCGTGCCGCTGGCTTCGTAACCGGCTGTCGAGATCTGGTTGGAAACATCACTGGCGGGAATCAACCGCTCGGCGAGGGTGACGCAGTATTCGGGCAGGAACAGCACCTTCATCCGGCCGTTCACCGCCGGGTCGCCGTCAATGGTGCCGGCAAGGTTGTTGATGAACTTGATGATGACCTTGGCCAGGTGATACGCGGGCGCCGCCTTGCCGGCGAAAAAGAACGTCCGGGGCGTCACCTTGAGTTTGGGATTTTGCCGCAACCGGTTGTAAAGCACCACCACGCGCAGCGCGTTGAGCAACTGCCGTTTGTATTCGTGGATGCGCTTGATCTGGCAGTCGAAAATGCTGTCCGGATCCACCGTATGTCCAGTGGAGGATTTGAGCCAGCCGGCGAAATGCGCCTTGGCCTCGCGCTTGGCCTGGCGGAAAGCGTCGCGAAAGCTTTTGTCGCCGGCCAGCAGTTCGAGTTGCCGCAGCTGGTTGAGGTCGGTGATCCAGCCGTCGCCGATGGCCCCGGTGATGGTATTGGCGAGCGCCGGGTTGGCGAGCCGCAGCCAGCGCCGCGGCGTGACGCCGTTGGTTTTGTTGCTGAAGCGTTCGGGGAAAATCTCGGCCAGGTCCTTCACTGTCATCGTGCGCAACAATCCGGAATGGATGGCAGCCACCCCGTTGGTGCTGTGCGAGCCGACGATGGCGAGGTTGGCCATGCGAACCATCCGTTGCGGGCCTTCCTCAATCAGGCTCGCGCGTTCCAGGCGGCCTTCGTCGCCCGGGAACCGGGCACGCACGTCGTCCAGAAAGCGGCGGTTGATCTCGTAAATGATTTCCAGTTTCCGCGGCAGCAGCATTTCGAACCAGGCGACCGGCCATTTCTCCAGGGCCTCGGGCAGCAGCGTGTGGTTCGTGTAGGCCAGCGTCTTGCGGGTGATATCCCAGGCTTCATCCCAGCCGAGCCGGGCTTCATCCAGCAGGATGTGCATCAACTCGGGCACGGCCAGTGTCGGATGCGTGTCGTTGAGCTGGATCGCCACCTTTTCGGGGAACTGGTGCCAATCGGAGTTGGTGCGCCGGAAACGTCGCACCAGATCAGCCAGCGAACAGGCCACCAGGAAATATTCCTGCACAAAGCGCAGGCTCTTTCCCATGCAGGTGGAGTCGTCCGGATAAAGCACCCGGGTGAGCGACTCGGCGGTGAGGGTCTCGGCCACCGCGCCGACAAAATCTCCGCTGCTGAATTCCTTGAAGTCGAAGTAGTCGGACGCCGTGGCGGCCCACAGGCGGAGGGTGTTGACGGTCCTGCCGCCATAACCGACCACGGGGCGATCATACGGGATGCCAATCAGACCGGACGTGCGTCCGAGAATGGCGCGCAGGGCGCCGCCGCGCAATTCAAACGCGCAGTTCAACTTCACACCGACCTTCTCATGCGGACGGATGACCTCCCACGGATCGGGCCGGCGTAGCCAGTTGTCCGGCTGTTCGATCTGCCAGCCATCTTTGATGGTTTGTTTGAAAATACCGTATTCGTAGCGCAGGCCGTAGCCCATGGCCGGCAGCTCCATCGTGGCCATCGAGTCCAGAAAGCAGGCGGCGAGCCGGCCCAACCCGCCATTGCCCAGGCCCGCGTCGGGCTCCTGATCAAGCACTTCCAGCCAGTCAAGGTTCTCCCGGGCCGCAACCCGCTTCGCCAACGGCTCGAGCAGGAGGTTCGTGATGTTGTTGGCCAGCGAACGGCCGATGAGGAATTCCATCGAGAGATAATAAATCCGTTTCGGGTTCTCCCGCGCATACGTCTTTTCCGTGGCCACCCAGCGTTGCGAGAGCACGTCCCGGACCGAACGGGCGGCAGCTTCAAAATGCTCGCGCGCGCCGGTCGCCGCGGGATCTTTCACATTATCGAAGGTGAGGTGCCGCTCATACAGCCCGTCCGCTCCGGTGAACTGGACTGGACCGCATCCGTATTGCTTCAGAAGCTTGACCAGATCTTCCACCCCGGTTGCCTGCGGCGGGACGGTTGGTTTTGTTGCGCTGGTTGCGGTTGTTGTGCTCATGGTGGTGATCCTCCGGGAGTTTTTATTTATTTTGGTTTATCCATCCCATGCTTTTAAGACAATTCCGCCGTCAATTCATTCACGCACGTGGTGATCATCATTCCACAACCGGATCACCGGCCGGGACAGATTGTGCTCATATCCCACCGCACTCAAGCTCGCCGTGCTCAGCAGGAAATAGCAGCCCGCCCAGCCGGCTTCAAGCCCAAGCCACCGCGCCGCCAGCACCCGCAGAAAATGACCGCTGGAAAAAACCAGCACGTCGCCCGGCCCCGCGCGCAGCCGGGCCACCACCCGGTCGGCCCTGGCACCGACCTGTTCCGGGGTTTCGCCCCCGGGGCAACCATCCCGAAACAGCTGCCAGTCCGGGCGCTCCTGGTAAATGTCGGCGCTGGTACGGCCCTCGTACTGGCCGTAATTCCACTCGACCAGGTCGGGGTCCACCACCGCCCCGGCCCGGAACCCGGCCAGCTCGCAGGTGCGCGACGCGCGTTGCAACGGGCTGGTGAATACCCTGGCAAACATCAATCCGCGCAACCGTCCGCCCAGCCGGCGGGCGTTGCTCTCTCCCTGCCCGGTCAGCGGCAGATCCGTCAGGCCGGTATGCTGGCCGGTGAGACTCCATGCCGTCTCGCCATGCCGTGCGAGGTATACAACCGGAAGGGTTTCGTTCATCATATTACCCCGCGTTCAAATTGTCGTTCTTCCTTGTGACAATGGATTTGCCGGCTTTCCCTCCCACGTCATTTACCCGTCCCAATGGACCCGGCAGTGACCGGATCCGGCCGAAAATGTGGAAACGCCGCTCTCTCTTTTATTACCGGAACCTACCCGCCCGCTTCCGCCCGTCAAGGAAGGATTATTCACACATGCGGCTTTCAGGATCTGGCGTCCGGAATTTCGGGTGTTAGGAAATAAGTGTCATTGATTGGAATCCTCATCAAACATTTGGCTGCCCCAGCTAGTGTGTCTGGGTCCATCCAAGGTTGAAAAACTCGATTGGGCCGGGGAATTCCAGAAATCGTGCTTGAGAACTTCCTGCCGGACGGCAAATCTTGGGTTGCCATGGCCTTCATCCGGCGACCCGTAGCCGCAATCACAACCGTGATTGTGATGTTCCAGTTGCTGTTGGCCGTGACGCGGGCCGGCGCAGCCGAACCTGCCGCAGAATCCGCTGCGGTCAGCGCGGCGACGAATACCCCGAACATCGAACCGTTTCCGCCGCCTCTGGAAAGCTATCACGATGCGGACCTGACCGGCGTGTGGCAGGTTCTGGTCAACCGCGTGCACCTGGAACCGTTCAACTTGTGGGCCACCCTGATTTTCCTGGCCGCGGTGATGCACACCTTTTTGACGCATCGATTCATCCGATGGGCGAATGTGCTGGAAGCGCGGCATGAAAAACTCTGGAAGGCCGATGCCACCCGTGCCGGACCGTGCCCGGCCTCCATGCTGGCCCGGGTGCTGCACTTTTTCGGCGAGGTGGAGGTGGTCTTCGGCATCTGGGTGGTCCCCCTGTTTGGACTGATGATCTGGCGGGTGGGCCGGCAACCGACGCTCGACTACCTGAATCACAACGTCAGTTACAGCGAACCGTTGTTCGTCGTGACCATCATGGCCATTTCTGCCACCAAACCCGTGCTTCGTCTGGCGGAACAGTGCCTCCGGTTCTTTGCCCGGCTGGGCGGTGGCGGCCCGGGAGCCTGGTGGGTGGCCATTCTCACCCTGGGCCCGGTTTTGGGTTCGTTTATCAGCGAGCCGGCGGCGATGACCATCTCGGCCCTGCTGCTGGGCCGGCAGTTTTACGCGCTGAAACCGTCACCGCGTTTCGCCTACGCCACGCTTGGATTGCTGTTCACCAACATCTCCGTCGGCGGCGTGTTGACGCATTATGCCGCGCCCCCGGTATTGATGGTGGCCGGACCGTGGGGCTGGAACACGCCGTTCATGTTCCGCCATTTCGGCTGGATTGTGCTGGTGGGCATCCTCGTCGCCAATTCAGGCTACTATCTGGTCTTCCGGCGGCAACTGTCCGGGCTGAAACCGGCCACGGTCGCAGCACCGCCGGACGCCAGCTACGATGCCATTCCCGCGTGGGTAACGGTGGTTCACCTGTTCTTCGTTGCGGCATTGGTCTGGTACGCCCATTTCCCGGTCTTTCTCATCGGCGTGTTCCTTTTCTTCCTGGCGTTCTTCGAGGTGACGGCGGAATACCAGTCCGAACTGCAACTGCGCTCACCGATCCTGGTGGGATTTTTTCTGGCCGGCCTGGTCATTCATGGCGGCTTGCAGCAATGGTGGATTGCCCCGGTCCTGAGCCGGTTGAACGAGGTGCCGCTCATGCTCGGCGCCATTGGCCTGACGGCGTTCAACGACAACGCCGCCATCACCTATCTCTCCACCCTGGTGCCCAACCTGGCTGACGTGATGAAGTTTGCCGTGGTTGCCGGCGCGGTCACCGGGGGCGGGTTGACGGTGATTGCCAACGCCCCCAATCCCGCCGGTCAATCCATCCTGAAGCAGTTCTTCCCCGACGGCATCTCACCGCTGGGCCTGCTGCTGGGAGCGCTGCCTGCCACGATTGTGTTTGCCGCGTGTTTCCTGTTGCTGTGATGCGAACCGGGTGCGGGTGCTTCCCACTCGGCCGACGGCTCACATTTCCGATTCGTCCATCGAGTTGATGCGCAATTTTTCGAGCTTGAAGGCACATCGCGCAGCCCAGTAATCCATGCACAATTTTATGTCTCCGAAGCTGCCGTCAAACTTGGTGCGCAGGGCCTTGGTCCCGGCCCGGCGGTCCACCGCCTCGGCGATGATCTTTCCGTTCCCTCCATCGATGAATTCGGCTTCGACCTGGCACTCACCCACGCCGAGCCCGGTGCCGAAGATGACCCGCTTCACGAGGCTCGCGGCCATACCGAAGGGGACAACACTGGAAATCAGGTTGGACACCGGCCGGGATGGCTTGGCTTCGGTGATTGCCGCGTGGATGACCAGCACGCCCGGGCCGGCCTTGTCCGTAATTTCGTAATCCGCCGACAGGCTGTTGCTCAACGCGGTGTAAAAATAGCTCACCAGCAGCTCCTGGTCGTCCTGGCTCAACTTGCCCAGCTTCGAGTCCGGGTCTTCCGACTTCCAGAGTTCGATGGGTTCGATATAAACCTTGGTGTATTGGGCCCAGTCCTGCCATGAATCGATGTAAACCAGCTTGGCTTCATCACCCGTGCCCGGTCGCAACAGGGAATAATCCTTCAGGAATCCAGATTCCGTGACGCTCCGCGTCTGATGGGTGGTGGAGCAGGCGGTGAGACCGAACAACAGGCCGGCGGCCAAAACTCCGGACAGGAATTTCAAGCTGCGGCCGCCATTTCTTTCATTGACGGTTGATGTATTCATTGACTTTCACTTTCCTGCTTTTTCGTTGGGTTGGCAAATGCATTTTCGGGTTGCTGTCCCCTGCTCCCGACCGATTGAGTCGGAGGGTGAGGAACCCTCAAGTCTTATCTCTAAATTTTCACTGCCGTCATCATCCCCGGCCGGGTGGCATGAAACGCGTGCCGTTGCCGGACCAGATTCACCGAAGCCTTGCGTGGACTGTCTGCACGGAGCGTGACCCGGCTCAGAAAGACTGGCCAACCATCATCTGGACGCCGGCGCCTTCTTCGCCATACGCCACGTCGAGTCGTCCGACCAACCGCTTGACCATCACGCGCAAGCCCACCCCGGCATCGTATTTAAGCTGTGAGTTCAAAGTGGTGACGCTCCATTCGGGGGCGACCCGGCCGGCCTCGACAAACACCACGCCCTGGATCCAGTCCGACTGGAGTTTTTTGACGTAGGGAATGCTGTTGAGCGGGTTCCAATCGGGGATGAAGCGATATTCGGCGCAATAATAGATGGCGGACTTGTCGCTGAAACGGCCAAAGGGATAAGCGCGCATGCGGAACAGTCCCCCGAGCGTGGCGCCGGCGAAGTTGGGCGGCCGATGGGAGATGACCGGACCCGTCCCCGTGTCCTGCGCCTGCCAGGTGGTGGATTGGGCGGTCCAGACTGAAAGTGCCAGCACCTGCTGCCGCAGGTGCTCAGTGGCTCCAAGCGAAAAAAACTTGTCGTACGCGGCTTGCACCGCCGACCAGGTGGCGGTGCTGTTGGGAACACCAAAATCGCGCGAGAAGCTGACCTGCTGGTAGCTGCCGCAGGACGGATTCGGCTGGAAATCCCGGTTGTCGTAGGATAGCCCGGTGGTCACTCCGGTGGTCTGGATGTCAGAGGTGGTCACATCCGAGCTGTTCACGGTCTGTTGCCGGCTGAACGGCTGAAACTGGATTTCGGTGATGCCATCCGTCAGCGGGTTCCAGGTCTTTCCACCGGTGGCGCCGGACACCAGCATCCCCCGGTCCACAACTTGCGTGGGAATCGGATTGTCCCGTACCGCCCCCAGTGGCAGTTCGTACTCAAAGTTTAGATAGGCGTAGAGGTCGCTGCCATTGCCTGAGACGTAATTATCTTTGCTGGAACCGTTGCTGCCCGCCTGTTGGTTGGCATAGTTTGGATTCCCCTGGATATAGACATTTTGACTCTGGTAATAGCCGGCCGAGAGCCAGGGATCCAGGAACAGCCGGTCCCAGAAGGGCATTTGAATGTCCTTGCCGAGGAAAAAAATCGCGACCGAGCCCTCGGTGCCGGCCATGGCCGAGGCGACGTAGGACATCTGTTTTTGCGGCGTGCCGCTGGCGCCATAGGCCACCGCCGCCGCCGCGCCGAAGAACTGGCTGTAAAAGGCGTACGGCAACAGGAAGTGCTGGGGAACGAAAACTCCGTTGGTCCCGACCGTGATGGTGGCGCCGGAAGCGGGGCGGATCCCCGCCGTGATCAGCAACAAACAGAAGATGAGGCCGCAGAGCCGGCGCGAGGGGAAACGATGGCAATGCATGTCGGTGCAGGAAAAGGTATGGGTTGTAGGTTGAATTCCAAAGGCTAAATTTTACAAAGCAAAGGGCGCAGTCAACGCCATGTCGTTTCAGCTTTGGCGTTCAGCCTTCAGCTTGGTTTGTTTCCACGTCGCGTTCCGGCGCCCCGGCATCCAGCGCTGCGACCTTGGCGGCATACAGATTGATTCCGGGCCGGGCGCTGACACCGTGGGCAAATATGCTGAACCACACCGTCACCATCACGGCGAGCTGGATGGTGGATTCGCCGGGCTGTTGCGTTTCCTGCTCCAGATATACCAGGCCGAGCACGATGGACGCCAGCCCGCGCGGGCCGAACCAGCCCATGAACCACACGGTGGCCCGGCTGAAACGGGTGCCAATGAGCGAAATTGCCACCGGCAACATCCGCACCACCGTCAGGCTCAGCGCGGCATAGAGCACGTGGGCCGGGGTGAATTGTGACCACGATCGCAGCACCAGCAGGCCGAACATGAAGAACACGGACCAGTTGAGCAACTGGCCCCATTCCTCGGTGAACTCGACGCTGTGTTTGCCGGCCTCCTTGAAGCCCACCTGCACAGCCAGCCCGGCGATGAAGGCGGCGATGAACATGCTCGCGCCGGCAGCCTCGGACGCCAGCGCGCAAAACAGCGGCAGCGCAACCACGCCGATTTGCTCGAGCGGTTGCGCCATCCAATCCCTGCGGCGGGCCAGCCCCAGCAGCCACCCGCCGGCCAAGCCAATGCCGGCCCCGATGAGCGTCCCGAGACCGAGTTGTTCCATGATGAACCGGGTCAGGTCGGCCTGCCGGCCTTCGCTGCCGGTCCCGGCCAGCGCGATGAAGAAAAGCAGGAACGGAACGGACAGGCCATCATTCAGTCCGGCCTCCACATTCAGCGCCTGGCGAACCTTCAGGGGCACCCGCGGGCTGTTGACGATGATCTGTCCGAGCCCGGCATCGGTGGGGGCGAGGATGGCGGCGAGAACGCCCGCCTCCCAGATCGAAAGCCCGGGAAAAACGGCCCAGGCGGCGATGGCACCGAGGAGAATCGTCAGCAACAAACCCACGCTCAACAGACGGGCGGGCAGGTTCCGGATGCCTTTCAACACCTGGAGATCGGTACGGCTGGCATCAGTGAAGAGCAACAGCACGAGGCCGGCCTCGGCGACCCGGAGCAGCCAGCCGATGTTGCCGTGCCGCCCCGGCAGTTCAAGCACACCGAGGAAAGCCAGCATTCCCGCCGCGGTGAAAAAAATGGGCGCGGTCACGATCGTCCGCTCCAGCCGCCCGGAAACCAGGCTGTACAGAAAGACCAGGGCGACAAAAATGGCGACGAGAATCATTTCAGCATTTCAAGCCGGGGTTCAATCGCCGAGGGAAATCCCAAGGGCGCGCGCCGTCCGCGTCAGGCTGCCCTCGGGAGTAACGCTCTTCAGCCGGCCGACGGCGGCGGCAATCGGCACGGAACCGACCTGCTGGCCGGTGAACGCTACCATCCGGCCGAATTCGCCGGCGGCAATCAACTCCACCGCGACCGCGCCAAACATCGAGCAGAGCACGCGGTCAAATGTTGTCGGGCTGCCGCCGCGCTGGAGATGGCCCAGCACGCAGCACCGCGCCTCCTTGCCCGTGCGCTTTTCCAGTTCGGCCGTGACCACCGCGCCAATGCCGCCCAGGTGGGCCTCGCGGTTGGCTTCCGGGGCGCCGGACGTGACGAAGGCGCCGCCTTTTTCCCGCGCGCCTTCCGCCACCGTTACCAGCGTGAACTTTTTCCCCTTGGCTTCCCGCTCGCGGATCTTGGCGCAGATGCTGTCATAGGTGAACGGAATCTCCGGAATCAAAATCACATCCGCCCCGCCCGCCACGCCGGCGTAGATCGCAATCCACCCGGCGTACCGGCCCATGACTTCGAGTACCATCACCCGGTTGTGGCTTTCGGCGGTGGTGTGGAGCCGGTCCAGGGCGTCGGTGGCGCAGGCCACGGCGGAATCAAACCCGAAGGTCATCAGCGTGCCGTCGAGATCGTTGTCAATGGTCTTGGGCACGCCGACGATGGGGATTCCATGTTCGCACATCTGCAGGGCGATGCTGAGCGAGCCGTCGCCGCCGATGGACACGAGCGCCGAGAGGCCGAGGGCCTGCATGCCGGCCTGGGTGCCCTCGATCAATTCCTTCGGCAACTGCCGGCCTTCGCCGTGGCCGGTCTTGGCGGAGAATTTCCCGCGGTTGGCGGTGCCGAGAATGGTGCCGCCGCGGACGAGCAACCCGCTCAGGGCGTTGTAATCAAGCACCCGGAATTGGCGCGGCTCAAGCAGGCCTTCGTAGCCGCCGATGATGCCGAGGGTTTCCCATCCGCGCATGGCGGCCGCCTTGGCCACGGCGCGGATGACTGCGTTAAGTCCGGGGCAATCGCCGCCGCCGGTGACGATGCCGATTTTTTTGTTCATGGCCGGTTTTCCGGGTGGGGTTCGCAGTCAGACTGCAGAAGCCGGCGTCCGATGTCACGCACCACTTCCACTCCTTAAGGCAGGGTCCGGGATCTGGCGTCCCGGAGATGGGAAATGGGAAACATCCAACCTCCAATCATGATGCGGCGGGAGGTGGCGCCGGATCAGGCGCGATACGTTGGGTGGAAATCCATTCGGCCACCAGCCGGTAACCAACGGCCAGCAGCGTCGGGCCCAGAAACACCCCAATAAACCCGAACGCCAGCGCCCCGCCCACCACGCCGAAGAAAATCAGGATGAACGGCATGTCGCTGCCCTGGCTGATGAGCCATGGCTTGACGAAGTTATCGATGTTGGAGACGCCCACACCCCAAATGAGCATGAAGATGCCCCAGCCGGTCAGGCCTTGATGAAAGAGCCAGATGGCGGCCGGAATCCAGATCAAACCGGTTCCCACCAACGGGATCACCGAGGCGAAAAAGGTCAGCAGCGCCAGCAGCATGGCGCCCGGCACCCCGGCAATGAGGAGGCCAATGCCCGTCACGATGGCCTGCAGGAGCGCGGTACCCAGAATGCCGTAAACGACACCGCGAACCGTCTTGCCCGCCAGGTCCAGAAGATGTTTGCCCCGCTCGCCGGCGATGCGCTCAATCGCCGTGGTCAAAAGTCCGCCGACGGCAATGCCATCGCGGAACAGAAAGAAGGCGACGAAAATGCTCATGGCCAGTTGGATCAGGCCGCCGCCCAGCGCCAGCCCGCCCTTGAGCAGCCATGCGCTGGCCGGTTCGATGATGCGTTGGGCTTCCGTCCAGAGCTTCGAGGTGTCCGCCGCCATGCTTTGCCAATAGTCCGCCGCCTGTTGTCCGACCACCGGCACCTTGGCCAGCCATTCCGGCGGGGCGGGCGGACCGTTGGCGATCCAGAGTTTTGTGGCGTCGGTGAGTTGATTCACGTTGTCGGCGAGCGTCGTGCCCACGACGACAAAGGGCAGCAGAACAATGAGGACCATGCCCAACGTCATCGCGAAAGCGGCCAGCGTGCTGCGGTTGCCGAGCCACCCCAGCAGGCGGCGATAAACCGGCCAGCTCGAACAGCAGAGAATGACCGCCCAGAGCAGCGCAGACACAAAGGGGCGCAGCACAATCAGGCAGCCGGCCAGGAGAACCAGCAGGGCCGCCCAGCCGAGATTTTGTTCCAGTTTGGATCGGAGTTGGTTCATGATGTTTTCAAAGGGTTTTCTTTTTTCAAATCAGCCAAAGCGTCGGCCAGCGAGGTCTCACGATGGATGGGGCCGACCAGTTTGTCCAGACCTTCGGCCCGCAGGATGTCGCGCTCGGTCGCGTGGGCCTCAACGACGAGCAATTCGATGTTCATCGTCTTCAGTTCGTCATACAACCGGGCCAGCATGCGCGCCCCGGCCACGTCCAGGTACGGCGAGTTGGAAAGATCGCAGACCACAACCTGCAACCCTCCAGGCTGGCGGCGCACCCGCTCCAGCACCGTGCGCTGCACGTGATCCGCATTGAAATACAGCAGCGCACCCTCGACCCGGAAAATGAGCACGCCGGGGACCGGCTCGTTATCCGGATGCCGG